>Ga0247713_1000043_pt1 | contig 88631 bp, 75 predicted proteins | sample 21E_NmetaG_FD_189936 | JGI IMG/M metagenome (GOLD analysis project Ga0247713, IMG submission 189936) | Soil microbial communities from hillslope of Landscape Evolution Observatory, University of Arizona, Oracle, AZ, United States - 2-1-E_N | ecosystem: Engineered > Artificial ecosystem >... | reverse complement strand
GACATCGGCCGCGATGCGTTTCTCACCGGGGTGTTCTTCGACGGGACCGACTTAAGGCACATGAGGCGCTGGAGCCGCACCCCCCCGGTCGAGGTGCTGCTGGCGCTCGAGCTGGGGGAGCCGCCCGACTTCGACGGGATCAAATGCACCGATTGCGGCAACCGCTTCCGCACCGAGAACGACCACGTCGAGCCCCACGTCGCCCGTGGGCCCGCGTCCACCGGCAACCTGAAGCCCCGGTGCCGGCCGTGTCACAGAGCGAAGACCGAACGGGACCGCAAGGCGGGAAAGCTGAGACCGCCCGGAAAACGCGCTCCGCCGAACCGGTGATCCCGCCGCCGAAGGGCCCCCCGAGGGTCAGCGGTCGATCAGACGCAGCGCGAACGCACCCACGACCACGACCGCCAGGCACGCGAACGTCACCAGGATCGGCATCACCGGGAGCGCGTGGGCCGGCACCTGGGCTGCCGCGGCCACGGCCGCCCTCCCCATTCCGCCCGCTTGGCCCGCTCCCTCCACGACCGAGGGAACGACTTTCGTAAGCCACAGCATGCGCTCGACCGCGAAGACGATCGCCCACGCCATTGCCGACTGACGGCCTACTATGCGCCACCGACTTCTGCTCGAGCCGCCGCGAATCGTGCGCGCGAGCTCCACGAACGGCATGCACAGAGCAGACAGGATGAAGAACAAACCGCCGATCCCGATGCCTGGAAGACCCGCGCTCATCGTCAGTGACCTTTCTCGTAGACGGATAGCGACCGGCCCACGAGAAGCTCGGACCACATCGCTTTCAACATGAACCAGCTGTTGACCATTCGGAGAAGCAAGAACCCCGGATAGCACGCAAGCACCCTCCTCAGCTCCCGCCGTTTGATGCCGCCCACCACCGCGGGTATGAGGATCGCCGGCGCGTCTATGAGATAGCCGAGCAGAAAGAGGGGGCTCACCGTTAACGCGAGGAGGGGAATCACTATCAAGACCGCAAGCGATGCCACAAGCGCGTCCCAGAATGCAACCGCCACCACCGAGCGCAGGTAGTTGAGATGGAGAATGTCGCGCCAGTGCAGGCGCACGTTTTGAACAAAGCCGTGCGACCAACGCTTTAGTTGTTTGCATACGAAGTTGTGATCGTGCGGCTCGAGCGGATAGCTGATCGCCTCGGGGACGAACCTGACCTTCCACCCCCGCTGGTACAGCGTCCACGTAAGGTCCATGTCCTCCGCCATCGTTTGGGTGGACCAACCCCCTAACTCGCGCAGGACCTTAGTCCTGTAGGCGGAGAAACAACCCGAGGAGATGAGCGGCTTCTCGTAGTAGTCCTGAATCGGCTTGTAAAAGTTGAAGGCAAACATGTATTCGAGATACCGCCCGCGCTCCCACGCGCTCCGTACGCGCTGAGGCAGGACGAATCCGCACGCCGCCGCGACTCGGTCGTCCGAGAACGCCGCCATGATCTTTTCCAACGCGTCGGGGGCGAGCGTCGTATCGGCATCGATCGTCAAGGTGAACGGTGTCTCGACCAGTGGGAGCGCGAAGTTCTGGGCTCCCGCCTTCGAACCCGTGTTCTTCGGAGGCTTGACGACTACGGCACCTTCTCGCTGGGCAATCTCATCCGTACCGTCACTGGAGCAGTCGTCGACGACCACGATCCGGGCGGGCGGAAGCGTCTGCGACCGCAGGGAGCGAACGGTTGCCGCGATCGAGCTCGCCTCGTTGTACGCGGGAACGATGACCGTCACGGTCGCCGCTGCCCGCCGAGGGGCGCTCCGCTCGGTTGGCACGGATCCCACTGCAGTCGTGGTGCTCGTTTCACCCATATCTGCGGTAACCGACGATGAGGCCCGCAGGGACACCATCTGAAAGCGGAATTACGCATAACTGCGTAGTGGCAGCTTTGGGAGTATGTCGTTACGCTGCCGTGTTTTTCTCCCCGATTCGGCAGGATCGGGCGGACGAGGCGGGAATTCATAGTCTCGGCGAGATTCGAATGAATGGACGGTGCAATGCGGAGGATCGGTATCTCGGCGGCATGCGCGGTGGTTGCGGCCGTCGCGACGGCCGCAATCCCGGCATCGGCGCGCCCCGCACCGGAGTTGCGCGGTAGGACGACGGTCGTCGGGGCCACGACGTCCGCTATGGAGGTCGTCTTGCCCCGCGACGTTCGCATCTCGACCAACACCGTCGACAACGCTTTTGCCTCCATCTCGGCGACGGGGCCGATCGCCGGTGTGGTCGTCCGTCAGATGGGGGTGGAGGATCCGGCCGAGGTCGTGGCGTTATCGATCGATCCTGGCTCGCCGCCTCCGTGTAGCGAAGACCGGCTGGAACTCACCGCGGTGCGCGTGCCCGGCACGCTTGCGGGGGCACATACGGCGCACCTTCCTCGGGGCCGGTACGTGGTTTATCTCATCGCGGAAGAGGGTTCGGTGCGGGCGAGGCTGTCGCTGCCGGGAGTCTCCGGGAGGACGACGCTGAGGCCGACGTCGCGTGCGGATGCCTCTTTCGGGGAACTGGATTCGGGCGTAACCGCAACCACGGGCGCAGCCTTCTATCAGGCGACGGCCGAGCACTCGGTCCGCCGCGGTGGCTTCTCCGTGGTCGCGTTCGAGCTCGATGTGAACCCGCACCTCATCGGCAACTACGGGGCCTGCATCTCGCGCGCCCAGCCGGGGACGCCTCCGGCGGTTGCCGGAAGCATGTGCGCGAGGAACAGCGGTGCATGGACGTTCGTCTATCCCGACCCGGAGGGCGGCCGCCTGCGCGGGATATCGCTGTCGATGGTCACCCCCGGCGACTACGTCCACGCGGTTTCGGTTCGCTCCGCGACCACCCCTCGTCCTGTGTTCTCGTTCGGGTTCGCCCTCTCCTTCACGGGGCCGCAAGGGCGTGCCGGGTATTCCGGCGCCGGGTTCTCTTACGACGAGCGCTCCTAAGCGGTCACTCCGCTAGTCGCGGCAGCGGCGTCGTTCGACTATGTGCGGCTGTGGGTTGTAGCGCGTGAAGAACTCTTCAACGGACCGGGAGCCGTTTCGGATAAGTATCCGCTTGACGTCTACATCGAACCCGGAACTGCCTGAGGAGATCACTCGCTTCTCGCCCGGACGGAGAGATTTGTCGACCGTGCATTCCCTCGGTGGCGCCTTCCGGTTGTACGGGCTGCCGGTTACCGATTCGACCTCGACGTCGTTGTTCCCGTAGAAGGTGACCGTGATCGACGTGTCGGTGTAGGACGTGTCGATGTAGATACCGGCGGCGGAGTCGTTGCGGAATGCGAGATCGGGCGCGGGGTTCGAGATGGTGGCCTCTCGTCCCATCGGATAGCGATCGATGTAGTACGAGTGCGCCTGATATTCGAGGAACTCGTACCCGCCGAAGTAGATCGCATTGAACATTGTCGTAGCGAACTGACTGATGCCGCCGCCTACCTCCTCGACGAACTCACCATCGGCAATGGCGGGTGCCGCGACGAAACCGTTGGCGCGGGTACGCGGTCCGACGTGGCCGTTCAAGGAGAACGTCTCACCCGGTGTGACTACGATTCCGTCCATCAAATCCGCGATGCGGTGGATGTTGGACACGCGCGGCTCACAACAGGTGTGATACGTCGTAAAGGACGACACCTGCTCGGTGATGTTCAGTTCTCTTGCGTCCTTCGTCGTGAACGCCGCCGGCACGCGCCGACCGGCCAGTTCCGCCCGGCGTTCGCCGCCCGAGGTCGCCGCCGCCAGAACGCGTCGCGCCGTCTTCTTGGGAGCCACAGAGAATCCCGGCGCCGCCGGCACCACGCTCACGCTGCCGCCGGAGAGGGCGAATGTTGCGTCCACGGGGTCGGTCTCCACCCGTGCGATGTCGGCGGCGGAGAGCGAGGCCCGCAATCGCGGGGGCCGCACGATCAGCACGAGGTCGTCTCCCCGGATCCGCACGCCGAGCATGGAGCCGATCTCGCGTGCGGACAATGTCACCTGCACGCCTTCTCGTTCGAGGATCACGGGCGCCGAGACCGCTTGCTCCGCCTTCGTGGCCACCCGATCGACGTCGCCGTCGTCGGTCGCGGGCGGTGCCGGTTCCGCCTCTACGGCGATTTCGTCTTCTTCACGCAGAAGTGCGGCGTGAACACGGCGAGCAAGAGCCCGCGGATCCACGACCGCACCGGGTGCCGGATAGCGGGTTCGGATGGTGGTGCCGTGGATGCGAAGGTTTCCCTCGCGCGGCATGACCGACAGTTGCCGGGCGGCCCCCGCGGCCCACCGCGCGAGGGCGCGCTCGTCGACTCGCTCGACCGGTTGGATCGTTGTTGCTCCGGCGACGGCCCGCACGTGATCCCATAGGGCCGCGTATGGATTGGCTTGCCGGCCGCGCGCCAGGACGCGCTCGACGGTGCGGTCGACGTCGAGGGAATATCCCGCCGCGGCGCGCCGAAACGACAGGGCCGTCCGTGCCCTCCCCTCTGTGGATGAGCGGGATAGGCGGATGCGCTCGGTCCCCCGGTCGGTTCCGAGGCGTGCGAGCGCGCGCCGCAATGCATCCTCCCCGAGGCCCCCGACCTCCACCCCGTAGATCTCCGCACCCGGCAACGAGCCGGACCGCACGAGGCGAAACGTGAAAGCACCGAGCGCGACCGTCACCGTGCTTGCCACAGACACGAGCGCGAGGAGCACAAGCAAACGATCGATACGAAGTTGTCCGATTCGGAGCGCGGGGACATTCATCGGTCCACGACCCTACAGATTCGGCGAACCCGTACGGGACCACGCGCTTTTGAGGTTGACCTGCCGTGAACGCCGGTGAAGCATGGCCGGATGAAGATCACCGCCGAGGACGTCTTGCTGCGGCCGCTCGCAGTGAGCGATACGGATGCTTTGCTCGAGCTTCGACGGAACGACCGTGCATACCTCGAGCCGTGGGAGCCCCGGCGGAGCGACTCGTTTTGGACCTCCGATGCGCAACGCGCTCTCATCGAGGCAGATCTGCGCGCCGCGGCCGAGGATCGCGCGTACGCTTTTGGCGTCTTTTCGTCGGATGACGAGCGGCTCGTTGGAAGAGTCGCGCTGGCGAACATCGTGCGGGCGTCGTGGCAGAACGCCACCCTCGGTTACTTCATCGGACAGCACTTCTCCGGCCGGGGACTTGCTACTCAGGCGGTGCGTCTGACGTTGCAGGTCGCCTTCGATAACTTGTCTTTGCACCGCGTCCAGGCGGCGGCGATGCCGCGGAACTCCGCCTCGATTCGTGTGCTCGAGAAGACCGGTTTCGTGCGCGAGGGCCTGGCGCGCCGGTATCTCGAAATCAACGGCATATGGGAAGACCACCTCCTGTATGCGGTCACCGTTGAAGAGTGGAGATTGTGAATGCCCTGATCGTGACCGCCGGAGTCGCTGCAGTGGCCGATTGGTGGGCGGTGTCGCGAGATGAAAAACGACTCGAGTATGTCTTCAAGCCGCTGACGATTGCACTTCTCGCCGTGTCCGCATTCTTTGTGGATCCCGCGTTCGAACCGCGCCGAACGTGGTTCCTCGGAGCCCTTTTCTTCTCACTGCTCGGTGACGTATTCCTTATGCAGAGCGCCGATCGATTCATCCATGGTCTCGGTGCGTTTCTCATCGCTCAGCTCGCCTACGTGGGTGGGTTTGTGTCGCAGTTCCTCCTCGAACGACCTACGGCGGGTCGCATGATCGCCGGGATCGCGGTTGTCGCGATCCTGTTGCCGACCCTCGGCGCCCGGGTCGCGCGGGCGGCACCCGGCGCCTACCGCGGAGCGGTCGTCGTGTACATGGGGGTCCTTTCGGCGATGGTCGCCCTGGCGATCGCAAGCGGGAACATGTTCGCCGCCGCCGGGGGAGCCTTGTTCTACGCGTCCGACGCAATGATCGGATGGCGCCGGTTCATCGGCGACCGGGTGTGGATGCCCCTCGCCATCATCGTCACCTATCACTTTGCGCAAGCGGCGCTCGTCTTGTCCCTCGCGCGCTGACGCCCCACAGCGCCAACGCACTTACTCCCGTTGTGACATGGAGGATATGTTCTCCGGTCCCGCCGGCGAGGGAGCCCTCCAGTGCCGGACCGAACAGGCCGAGCGCGGTTAAGACGGCTCCGCCGAGCAGCGCGCCGCGGCGGGCGTCGTGCTCGGATTGAGCGGCAGAACGTAGCAGGGCGGCGCCGAGGGCAAGGTGAACGACGTTGACGAACGGCGTCACCTCGAGGATCACGAGCTTCGTGCCTTCTTCCGAAACGAAGTCGTGAAAGCCGCCGACGGCGAAGCCCAGGATGCCGAGAATCACGTAGGCGACTCCCACGCCGCTGAGCGGCAGACGGATGTTCATGCGGCCGTGCCGCCGCCTGCGACACGAGGCCGTGCCCGTTCGAAACGACCAAACAGCGCGACGAGGGCCGACAGAATGGCGGCGAGAATCGCGATCCATGGGATTCGGAGGAGCCACCATCCCGGTGTTCCGCCCTGCGGCTGCGGCCACCCGAGGGGGTAGAGAACCCCGACCGCGATGAGCAGCGCGCTCAGATGCCACAAAAAGGCGGTCATGATCACGGCGTTGGTGCCGATAACCGCCGCCCACGTGCGGTCGCGGGCGAGCCGGCGAGACACTCGGTCGCGCGCGATCATCGCAAGGCCCACCTGCCAGACGGCGAGGGCGATGATGCAAACCGTCGGCGGATCCATGTTCGACACGCGATCCGTCGGCAGGCCCACCATGCTTCCGGGGTAGACCGGCGTGCCGGCCAGCACGATGAGTCCCAGCAGCCCGGCGGCGGCGAGCGCGAGATGGCTGCGGCGCCCGGCGCGGACCAACGATCCGTCGGCATAGAAGAAGCCCAATTGGTGCGCGAGCAGCCACACGAACGCGAAATTGAGATATCCGACCGAGTTCGCGTCCGCTGCGAACCGAGCCACGTCGACAACGGCGGCGCCCAGCGCCATTGCGATCACGACGCGGATCCCGAAGCGACGGTGGAGCCGAAGCATCGGCGGCGCGAGCGCGATCATGATCAGGTAGATGCCGAGGAACCACAGCGGCCGCGCGACCAGCCCACCGGCCAGGACGAGGCCGCTGCGATCGACTCCTCCAAGGTCGAGCACCGTAGCGATCACGAGCCACACGACGAGGAACACGACCGTCGGGCGCAGCAGTCGCTCCGTCCGCGACCACAAAAACTCCGGATACCCGCCGCCCCGGCGCGCCGTCGCGTCCACGCTCACGAGGTTCGAAAATCCTCCGACGAAGAAAAACACCGGCATGACCTGAAGCACCCAGGTTGCGAGCCACAAGCCGGGAACGACCGAGAGCGCGTTCTCACCGCTCACCTCACCGCCCCGCCAGAACACGATCGCGATGAGCCAGTGACCGAGCACCACGACACCGATCGAGGCGGCGCGCAAGAAGTCGACGTAACGGTCCCGGCCGGGAGGTGTTTCCCGGGCTAGATCGAGAAGCGAGCGACGGCGCGGCGCCGGAACCGAGGTCACGTTTGCATCGTACGCGCCCCCAGCCGTTGTCTTCAGGCGCGGCGAACCAAGTCGACAAACGGTGGGAACACCAAGCCCCGCGTCACCGTCCAACGACCGTTACGCAGACCCAAAAGGGGAGGTGGGCTCGATGACGAGGATGATGCGGGCGCTCGTGAGTGCGGTGTCGGCGCTGCTGCTGGGCGCGGGACCGGCGCTCGCATGTGGGGGTCTCATAGGTGCAAACGACACCGTCAACCTCGTGCGCACGACCACTCTCGCCGCCTATACCGACGGCGTCGAGCACTACGTGACTTCGTTCTCGTTCGTTGGGGCCGGCGCCAAGTTCGGCTCGATCGTGCCTCTTCCCGGCGTTCCCACCGATGTGAAGAAAGCGGGCCGGTGGACCCTTCAGCGCTTGCTTCAGGAAGTGCAGCCGCCGACCGTCGCATTCGCCGCACGCGCGGTGGCGGAAAACGGAACCGCCGACAGCGCACAGGTCATTCTCGAAGCGGAGGTCGACGCGCTCGACATCACGGTCCTCAAGGGCGGAGGCGACGAGGTCGGTAAATGGGCCACGGACAACGGCTTTGTCTTGCCGCCGGACGCTCCCGAAGTGCTCGATTTCTACGCGACCCGCAGCCCGATCTTCATGGCGGTTCGCTTCGACGCCGATCGAGCCGCCGAACGAAACCTCAACACCGGCGACGGCATTCCCATCCACCTAACGATTCCGACCGACGACCCGTGGGTGCCGCTCAGGATCCTCGGACTGGGCAAGGATGCACGGGAACGAATCGAGGCCGACGTCTTCTTGCTCACGCCGATGCGCCCGGAACTGTTGCCGCGTGAGGGGTCGACCTACGACATCAAAGCCAGTGCCCCCGCATCGCCGGCGCTCCTGTCCGATCTCAGGGCCGACCGCGGCATGGGATGGCTTCCGCGCGACGACATGTGGCTCTCATACCTCGAGATCGACGCCGCGGCGGGCGAGCTCACCCACGACCTGGCGATCGACGCATCGGGGGCGCGCCGACCGGATCCGCTGGATGCGGGATTTGGCCTGCCCGGCCTGCCTCCGCGCCCCTCCGATGCGCGCGGGTTCGCGCTGTGGTGGATCGCGGTCGGCGCGGGAGCCGCCGCATTCGTCCTCGTCGGGATCGACCGCGGCGTCGTCGGGCGGAGGTAAGGTGCGCCGCATCGCGCCTCTGCTTTTTCTCGCAGTGCTGCTGCCGGGCTGCTCGGGCGCGGGTGAAGAAACGGTGGAGGTGGCGCTCGAGCACTCGCGCTTCGTACTGGAACGTGCCCGGTTCGAGGCCGGCGACACCGTGACGTTCGTCATCCGCAACACCGATCCAATCGATCACGAGTTCATCCTCGGCGATGACTCGGTTCAACAACATCACGAGCGCGGGACGGAGAAGAGCCACGGCGACGTCCCGGGGGAGGTCACCGTGCCCGCCGGAGAGGAGCGCTCCACAACTTTCACTTTCACTCGTGCGGGTACTCTGACCATCGGATGTCATCTACCGGGCCACTACGATTACGGCATGCGGACCGCGGTGCGTGTGACCGCCTGATACCGGCGGGAACATGCCCGAGCTGAGCGCCCTCGAGCTCACGCTGCGGGTGCTGCTCGCGGCCGCATTCGGCGGAGCAATCGGGCTCGAGCGCGAGTTCTCGGATCAACCGGCCGGATTCCGAACGCACATCCTCGTGTCGCTCGGCGCGGCGCTGTTTACGATGGTGGGAGCGTACGGCGTTGCATCCTTCGAGGATGTCGAAGGAATCCGGTTCGACCCGACGAGGATTGCCGCGCAGGTCGTGACCGGCATCGGCTTCCTCGGGGCCGGCGCCATCATTCAGCGCGGCGTGAGCGTCCGCGGACTCACTACGGCCGCGGCCCTGTGGGTGACGGCAGCCATCGGCACCGCGGTCGGGTTGGGTTATCTGATGGGTGCGACGATGACGACTATCGTCACCCTGATCAGCCTCGTTCTCCTCAGGCAGTTCGAACGACGATTGATGCACCGTTTCAAGCGGGGACGTGTGCGATTCGTCATCGATGGAAGCGAGAGGTTTCAGCTCGTCGCCGTCATCAACACGATCGACACGTTCGGCGGACGGCTCGAGAGCATCAAGCATGCCGAGGAAGAGGAGCAAGGTCATCGCTTCGTCGTCCTCGTTCAGCTTCCGTCGAACGAGGCAGTAGATGCACTGATGAGTGAGATTCGCGAGTTGGAGGGGGTTCAGAACGTCGATCGCAGCGCCTGACGCGACGCGAGGTTGGCGAGCGCGTTAACCGATGCGTGCAACGCCACCGGAAGAGCGAGGCCCCCGCTTGCGATGCGCAGAACCGCCAAGGCGATCCCGGCGACGAATGTCAGAGCAACGGTAGCGACGATGGTGGGTGCGACGGGACGGCCGTTCATCCTCGCCATAAGACGAGCCGGTTCGATATGCCACAGGCCGAAAGCACCGGCGGATCCGACGATCGCAATTGTCCGTCCCTCGTCCAGAAGGGCTCCGAGTAGCACGCCCCGAAACACGACTTCTTCGAACAGGGCCGTCCCAATCGGAATGCGGACGAGCGTGCGGAAAACGACGTCATCGGGAGTCGCCCGTGCGTCGGCGACCAAATGGGCGCGCGAACGCGAACGGGCAAGAAAGAACAGGGGAGCGGCGAGCAGGACTCCGGCCGCGAACCCCGGCGCTGCAGGGGCAAGTCCCCCGCTGAATCCGATCCGATCGAGCGATAGACCGAGGCCGTTCACAGCAACTCCCACCAGGACGAACCCGGCGGCGACATTCACCGGGACGTACGCACGGCCGTGAAACGGCGGCCACCGATTGAAAAAAGCGTTGTAGGCGATGAGTGCGCAAGCGACGAGTAGTTCGGGCATCCCGGCTGGAAGGCTAGCGCGGCGGTAGCTTGGGACCGTGCGACTCGACGAGATGGCCGCGAAGACGCCTGCCTCCCGCGACCGCTACGTCGACTTCCTGCGCGCGTTCTCGATCACCACCGTCGTATTGGGCCACTGGTTCATCGCCCTCATCTGGTGGCGTGACGGCCCGGTCGTGGGGGTTCACAACGCCGTTGGAGCGACGTCGGGCCTGTGGCTCGTGACGTGGGTGTTGCAGGTCATGCCGCTGTTCTTCTTCGTAGGAGGCTTTTCGAACTTCAAGACGTTGACATCGCTGTTCGATCGCGACGGGGGTTACGGGGATTTCGTGCGTACGCGCTCCGCGCGCCTGTTGCGGCCGACCGCCGTTTTCGTGGGGGTGTGGCTGGTGGCGCAGGGCGTTCTGCATGCGCTCGACGTCGGCGGCAACGGCTTCTTTCGTCTCGGGAAGCTCCCGTTCGGCCCGCTGTGGTTCCTCTTCGTCTACATGTTCGTGATCGCGCTGACGCCGGTCATGCTGTGGCTGCACCAGCGCGGCGGCGTTCTCGTGCCGGTTGCGCTTGCGGCCGCCGTGGTCGTGGGAGACGTGGCGCGCTTCGGCTTCGGCGTGGCGTGGGCGGGATGGCCGAACCTCGCGTGGGTGTGGTTGTTCGCCCACCAGCTCGGATTTTTCTACGCAGATGGAACCTTGATCGGTGGAGGCCGCCGGGTCCACCTTGCGTTCGCGCTGGGCGGGATCGCCGCGCTCGTCGCCCTCACGAATATCGGCGTCTACCCCCGGTCGATGGTCGGGACCGACGTCGAGCGGATCTCGAACATGAATCCGCCGACCCTGTGCATACTCGCCCTGACGCTGTGGCTTGTCGGAGTCGCGATGCTTCTGCGGGAGCCGTTACGGCGATGGCTCGACAACAAAGGTCCATGGAAGGCCGTGATCGCGGCCAACGGAATGATCATGACGGTCTTCCTGTGGCATCTGACGGCATACCTGCTGACGATCCTCGTCCTGTACCCGCTGGGCCTCGGGCGGCCCATGGACTCCACCGCGTCGTGGTGGCTACAGCGGCCGCTATGGCTCGTCGCTCCCGCGCTCGTTCTCGCGCTGCTCGTCGCGCTGTTCGGACGCTTCGAGCGTCGAGCCCTGTGAGCGCGCCCGCATGAGATACATCGTCCGCTTCGTCTCCGGCACGTCATCTGCCGCGACGATCTCGAACGATTCGCCGAAGGCACGCTCGAATCCCTCGCGCGTGTAGTCGTCGAAGATGTCTTCACGCGACGACAGCAGGACGTCGACCTTTGGGTCGCCCTTGGGGACGAACTCGATCACAAGCATGTTGCCGAGCCGGGCGAACTCCTCCGCGACTTGAGGAAGCGGGACGTTGCCGCCGATGGCAAGGTGATGGACGAGCGCGAGCGCGAGGCAAAGATCTGCCGGTCCGCGTTCGGCGATGGTTGCGCGTTCGCGATTTGCCCACCCGATGCCGGGGCTCGGGTTGGTCAAATCGAGCACCAGCGGCAGCACCGATGTATCGCCTTCGGAGCGCATCCTTTGGTAATTGGCTTCGACTGCGCCGGGATCGATGTCGAACGAGACCGTGAACGCCCCCGTCTCCTGAGCAAGACGCGAGAACAACCCGGTGTTGGCGCCGAGATCCCACACCACGCGCGGCCGAGTCGCCTCCAGATGGGTGCGCACCAGCCGCTGCTTCGCGACGAATGCTTCCTCGGAATAATGCTCGGCCTCCGCGTAGTAATCGACCCACGTTCCTGCCGGGTCCCACTCGAGCGAGCGAATTGCTCCCTCGAGGCTGTCGATGAGGCCCCGAAACGCCTTCAGGGAGAAGCGGCCCTTCACGTCGTTGCGCGCCACCCCCCGCGACGCGTGCCGGCTCTGGCTCTTTGCATGAGCGTGGAGGTGTATTTGGAGAGCCGGACGGAGCCGCGTCCTGCCCGGCAGGAGCCCGGCGGCGAGGTCGAGCGGAATCCCGTCGATGAACAGGCGAGACATTGCGCCCAACCGGATGTCTCTCATGCTCATGAGCGCCAGCGGCGCCAGGAAGTGGCGGCAAAACTGGGAGTATGCGATCCACGGCGCGCCGTCCTCGTACGCCTCGAACGAGAGGGTGTCGATGAGGACGGGGAGGCCGTGGACGAACTGGACGTTGTAGGCGCTTGCGTCCCGCAGGGACATGCCGTGGTCGAGCGCCGTCGACTGCACCCGGAGGGTGGCTAAGGCGGCGTCCTTGAGCGCGCCGAAGCTCCACTCGTAGGGATAGGACACGAACGGGATCCGTTCGGGAACGAGAATCTTGTAGGCGCCTCGCGCCTCGGCTTCGTCCGGCGCCGCCTCGCGGTGGTCCACGAGCAAGCGCGCCTCGGTGAGCGCGGCCAGGAGCCCGGACGATGCGAGCAGGTCGTACGACGGCCGGTAGGAGGAGTTGACCTGCCGCTTTAACACGCCGTCTTCCTCGAATACGAACCCGCTCGGGTCGCGAAACGAAGCCGGCAGCCGCCGACCGTGCACGTGGGCGTCTCCCGCCGGCGTCAGGACCGCTTGCGCGAGAAAAACGTGGTGATCCGGCGCCAGAAGACCTTCACGGTCAAGCCGATTGCCATGGCGCCGCCGACGACCGCTTGGAAGATGATGCTGCCGGAGCCGGGATCAATGTAGGCGCTCGCCGGCGCGATGACGAGCAGAGAAAAGCAGGCGGTGAGATACGCCACGAACACCGCGCTCGATACCTTCCGCTTCAACGTGTTCCCCCTTTTCGAGCCACCTCGAAGCTCGATTTGCTGGTCTCAGTCAGGATACAGCCTATAGAACGACGGCCGGCCCGCCGACTCGTCGCGCAGGAAGACCTCGATCTGGTTTTGCCCCTCCCGGAGTGCAAAGGGAGGGACGAGCGCCTGGAACCGCCACGTCGAATCATCCCGGCCGTATCCGAGGGTCACCGCGGCCACCGACCCGTTGACCGACAGCGTAAGCGTCGGACGGCCGTCCGGTGCCGAATCGAGGGCGATCTCTCCTTCGATCAACACCGGGAGAGAGGGCCCTTGCAAGTCGACGTTCTGGAGAAGATCTTCGTTCTCGACGGTCGCGGTTCCGGCATCGTCGTTCGCCTCGTTCGGGATCGGCTTCCCCAGCAGCGGCCGCGTTCCCTCGGGTGCCAGCAGGTACGGATCGATGCCCCCGTCGGGGCTTCCGAACAGGGCCAGCTTTCGGAGCACGATCTCCGGAAGGTGGCGCGGCCCGAAGACGAAGCGGCGCGCCAGTCGGGTGAGGCCGGGTCGTTCCCGCGGGGCGATGTAGGAGTTCGTGTCGAGGAGCGAGGTTCCGCCGAAGTCCCACCCCGGATCCGCCTCGAGGACGTCGGCGATCGTCGGAAGGACATCGACGGTCTGGACCGGCCGGTCGACGACGCGTGCCTCCGCCCGCCCCGGCAGCTTGACGAACAACGGCACCGGCCCCACCTCGCCGGCGGTCCCGGCGCCGCCTCCCCGGCGCGGCCGTCCCGGTGTGAACGCCGCTCCGTGATCCGAAACAACCACGATCAACGCGTCGTCGAGCAGGCCGGATGCGGTGAGCCTGTCGAGCGCGGCGCCGACCAGGCGGTCGGTGTTCATCGCTTGCAGGAGGTGGCGCTGGTAGCCCTGCGCAACCAGCCACCGGTCGTCGATCCACCTCGAGCCGTTGCGGCCGGGGATCGGGCGGCTGCCGGGAACCGGCAGACTCTGCGGGTACTCCTGGCCGCTCGGAAGGTAACGCCACGGTGTATGGGGCAGGAGCGCGTGCTTGAAATACAGGGTCGGCCGCTCCGACGCCCGGATCCGGCTGATGAACGACTCCGTCCCCGGCCCGGGATCCACCCACGCCTCGCCGCGCTCGTCGGGGGGAGGACGAGTCGTAGCCGGATCGGCCGCGTCGACGCCTCCGAAGAATCCCCACCCTTCGTCCACCGGCGGCAGCGACGCCGCCAAATCCGGCGGAAGAATCATGTGGCCGGTGAGGATGCCGACGTCGCTCGCGAGCGTTTCGATCCTGCCGGCGGCGGGCGCCACCCTCTTCTCGCAGATCGACGCGGGACACATCTGGCTCACCGCCTCCTCCGCCACAACGTCGAGGTCGGAGCCGACGAGCGTGAACAGGTTCTGCGGCCGATCCGCGGCGGTCGGCAACACGTCGTCGCGCGGGTAGCGGCCGTCCAGGATGGCGGGGACCGCCTGGGTAGTTGCTCGGTGGACCGTGGTCGCGCGCCTGAACCATGTCGACGTTGCCGCCAGGCGGGCGAAGTTCGGGAACGCGTCGTCGTCGATCCCCCCGTCTGCGTCGAGCAGGGTCGCGAGCGGAAACTCGTCGAAGACGAGGAAGACGATGTCTTTCGGCGCGCCGACGGTTCCCCGGGGAAGGAGCTCGACGTCGGGAGGCGCGACGAGGGCCGCCACCGGCGACATGAAGGTGAACCACGCCACGAGGAGCACCGGCAACAAGATCCCGTAGGGCAGGGCGGCACGGACGCCGCGGCTGCGCTCCAGAAGGAACGCCGCCCCGGCGCCGGCTCCGAGCGCCACGGCGACGAGCCCCCATCCGGGAACCGCCGCGAAGCCCCTGATCAGGCGAAGAAACAAGGGCGCGGCGGCAATCGCAATGAACCCGCCGGCGACCGCTCGGCCGGCGACCGGATGGATCCGTCCGGCGCCCCACGCCACCACCGCCAGGACGCACGGCAGCACCACCGCCACCACGATCGCCACACCCACCACGTCCGACGGAGGCGCGCTGCGAGCCACGAAGAACTCGGGGTTTCGCGCCAGCAGGTCGAGAAGCGGCTGCGCGAGCGACAGCGTGATCAACGCGCCGACCAGCCCCAGGAGCGGCAGCAGGGGAGGCCTGTCGCCGGCGCCTCGGTCGCCCGAAGAGGTGTTCATCGGCCCATCATCCGACGAAGCGCCCGCAAGTGTGACGAACCAACGCTCCGGACCCCGCCCCGCCGCGGGAAATGTCCCGCCATCAGGGGCGTTTGCGTCTGGGAGGATGTCGGCGCGCCGAGACGAGACCGAGAGGAGGTGGCGCGATGAAGGAAGAGGTGCGACTCACCGCGTATTCGCACGGCGGCGGCTGAGCGTGCAAGCTCGGCATCGCCGAGCTGACGCAGGTCCTGCGTCACGTCACCTCCACCTCCACCGATCCCGCGTTGCTGGTCGGCCTCGACGCTCCGGACGACGCGGGCGTCTATCAGGTTGCCCCCGGCCTCGCGCTGGTCCAGACGGTTGATTTTTTTACTCCGATCGTCGACGACCCGCACGACTGGGGCCGTATCGCCGCGGCCAACGCTTTGAGCGATGTCTACGCGATGGGCGGCACACCGGTGACCGCGCTGAACCTCGTGGGGTGGCCGCGCGCGCTCGACTTCGCCCTTCTGGGACGCGTGCTGGAAGGAGCGGGAGAGGTTTGCGCCGACGCCGGAGTGGCAATTCTCGGCGGTCACTCGGTCGACGATCCGGAGCCGAAGTTCGGTCTGGCGATCACCGGGACCGTCGATCCCGAAAGGATTCTGCGTAAGACGGGCGCCCGCCCCGGCGACGTCCTCATTCTCACCAAGCCGCTCGGGACCGGCATCATCTCGAGCGGCATCAAAGAGGGACGCGTCGCGGCCGAGACGGTGTCTCGGGTCGTGGCGGTGATGGCGGCGCTGAATCGCGGTGCTGCGGAGGCGATGGTGGAGCACGGCGCGTCGGCCGCTACCGATGTAACCGGGTACGGGCTCGTGGGTCACCTGTCGCAAATGCTCGGCGACGATCTGTCCGTGCGTTTGGAGACCGGGGACGTTCCGATCCTCCCCGACGCGATCGAGCTTGCATCCGAAGGCATCCTCCCGGGGGGCAGCCGGCGGAATCGCGACGCGACCGAGCACCTGGTGCGTGCATCCCGTGTCGAGGAGTCTCATCTGGCCGTTTTGTTCGACGCCCAGACGTCCGGCGGGCTGCTTATTGCGATCTCCCCGGATCGGGCGGAGTCTTTGCTCGCCGCGGTTCAACGGCACGCGCCTGAAGCGCAGGCAATAGGGCGGTTCGCCGAAGGCGACGGAATCATCGAGATGGCGGCGTGACGACGGGTGCGCTTCGATTGTCGAGGGAGCTGATCGACGAGATGGTCGAGCACTGCTTCGCCGAACGCCCGAACGAGGCCTGCGGCCTGCTTGCGAGCAATAACGAAAGAGTCGTCAAGGTCTTTCGCATGACCAACGCGTCGGGCAGTCCGGTTCGGTATTCGCTCGATGCGGCAGAGCAGCTCGCTGTTTACAAGAAACTCGACCGGGAGGATTGGGAGCTCGGCGGGATCTTCCACTCGCACACGCACACGGAGGCCTATCCTTCGCCGACCGACGTGCGGGAGGCGCACGAAGACGTTCCGTACGTGATCGTCTCGCTGGCGGACGAATCGCCGGACATACGTGCGTTCCGTATTACCAAGGAGAACTGGAGGGACGAGGACGGCCTCGTCGAGGAAATCCCCGTCGTGATCGAGCCGTTGGACGAATAGACTCGATTTGCAACCTTTGCAAGGAGGCAATGTGACCGTTCAGGTCCGTATTCCCACCATTTTTCGTAAGTTCACGAACAACGAGGCAGTTCTCGAGGTCGATCCCGGCACCGTGGCCGCGATCCTCGAGCAAATAGACGCCAGACATCCCGGATTCAAGCAGCAGATTCTCACGGATGCCGGAGATCTCCATAGGTTCGTGAACGTTTACGTGAACGACGAGGACGCTCGCTACCTCGACAAGCTCGAAACGAACGTGGGAGAGGGCGATACCGTATCGCTGCTTCCCTCGGTCGCCGGCGGCGCGCCGCGTCGGTGAAAGCGAAGTCGATCCTCGACCTGATCGGCAACACCCCGGTCGTCGAGGTCCCGACCCTGTCGCCGGTCGACGACGTTCGGCTGTGGGTCAAGCTCGAGGGTCAGAACCCGACGGGCTCCGTGAAGGACCGAGTTGCCCTGGCGCTCATCCAAGACGGAGAGGCGACGGGCAAGCTGACACGTGACAAGACGATCCTGGAGCCGACGTCCGGGAACACCGGCATCAGCATCGCGATGATCGCGGCCCTCCGCGGCTACCGTTTCACCGCCGTCATGCCGGATAACGCGAGTGCGGAGAGGGTCTCTTTGTTGCGGGCGTACGGAGCCGACATCGAGTTCTCGGAGGGCGCGCAAGGAACGAACGGCTCCGTCGCGATGGCGCTCGAGATGGCGAAGGACGAAGCCTTCTTCATGCCGTTTCAGTACGGGAACCAGGCGAATGTTCGCGCCCACTACGAGGGTACGGGGCCGGAGATATTGAAGGAGCTGCCGGACGTGAAGGCGTTCGTCGCCGGGCTCGGAACCGGCGGGACGCTCACGGGAGTGGGGCGGTTTTTGAAGGATCACGACCCGTCGATCAAGGTGGTGGCGGCGGAGCCGGAGCTCGGCGAGCTCGTTTACGGCCTTCGTTCGCTCGACGATGGCTACGTCCCTCCGATCTTCGATCCCGAGGTTCTCGACGGAAAGGTAAAGGTCAGGGCACGGGAGTCGATCGTATGGACTCGCCGGCTGTTGCGGGACGAGGGCATCTTCGCCGGCATCTCCGCGGGGGCGGTTATTTGGGTTGCGCAACGGGTGGCCGAAAGGCTTTCCGGCGCGGGCGGTGCCGACGTGGTGTGCCTGCTGCCGGACGGCGGATGGAAGTACCTATCCACCGAGGCGTGGACTCAGGACCTCGACGTCGCGGAAGAGCAAGTCGAGGAAGTTTTGTGGTGGTGACCACCCACCGCGGCCGCCCGATCGGCATGTTCGACTCGGGTGTAGGCGGCCTCACGGTGGCGCGTGCGGTCATCGATCTGTTGCCGCATGAGGACCTCGTCTACTTCGGCGACACCGCACGCTGCCCCTACGGCCCTCGCGCCCACGACGAGGTCAAGAGATTTGCGCTGGAGATCATGGACCTGCTCGTTGCCGAAGACGTAAAGCTGGTGGTCGTTGCATGCAATTCGGCGGCGTCGGCGGCCATCGTCGACGCGCGGGCTCGCTACGACGTCCCGATCGTCTCCGTCATCGAGCCCGGCGTTCGAGCCGCGGTTGCCGCCACTCGAAACCGTCGCATCGGTTTGATCGGAACCGAAGCCACGGTGCGTTCGGGAGCCTACGACCGCGCGCTGTCGGAGACGCGGGCAAACGTGTCGATGTTCTCGCGCGCCTGCCCCCGTTTCGTGGAATTCGTCGAACGAGGAGACACGACGTCCGACGAATTGATCAAGGTCGCGCACGAATATCTCGATCCGCTAAACGTAGAGGGTGTGGATACCGTCATCCTGGGCTGCACCCATTACCCTCTGCTTACCGGGGTGATCCAGCTCGTGATGGGAGAGGACGTGGTGTTGATCTCCAGCGCCGAGGTGACGGCTAAGGAGGTGTACGCGCGCCTGGTAACGGAGGACTTACTGAACGCCGGAGATTCGCTCGGCATTCACCGCTTCATCTCCTCGACCTCGGAAGGAACGTTCGGGGAGCTGGGGGCGCGCTTTCTCGGTCCCGAATTCGGACAGGTAGAGCACCGTCCGTGGCCCGGGGTTCGCGCGTGAGCTTTCATGTCACGATCCTCGGCTCATCGGGCATGTTTGCGACCGCGGAGCGTGCCTGTTCCGGATACCTTCTCGAGCCGGGCGGCGCCGCCATATGGGTGGACGCGGGCGCCGGTACGTGGCAGCAACTCCTTCGGCACACCGATTACCGGACGCTTGCCGGGATCATCTTGAGCCACCGGCATCCGGATCACACCACGGACGTCTTCCAGTGCTACCACGCACGCCAGTACGGAGGACCCAAGCCACTCGACCCCCTTGCGTTGTGGACGACGGAAGAGACGATGGAGCGCCTCGTCGCATTTTCAAAGGAATGCGGCGACGCCTTCGACTTCCGCACGGTCGAAGCCGGACGGGAGATCGAAGTCGCCGGTGCGAACGTGTCGTTTCATGCGATGGCACATCCTCCCGAAACGCTCGGGGTTCGCATCGAATACGAAGGAGCCGTTCTTGCGTACTCCTCGGATACGGGACCGAACGCAGACTTCCGTGCGTTGGCCGGAGGTGCGAACGTCTTCATCTGCGAGGCTACCTATCAGAACTCCGACGGTGGATGGGAAGGTCATTTGTCGGCCGCAGACGCCGGCCGGATCGCAAGTGATCTCGGGTGCGAACGACTAGTGCTGACGCATTTGCCGCCGGGGCGAGATCATTCACGCTCCCTCGAGGAGGCGACGGAGACCGCGGCCGGGGTCGAGGTTCTTCTCGCGGAGGACGGGATGCGCATCGAGGTGCGGCGGTGACGCGGATCGACGGCCGTGCGCCCGATGCTCTCCGGCCCGTCGTCATGACGCTCGGCTTCATGCCTTATGCGGAAGGGTCGTGCCTCGTCGAGATGGGCGACACGAAGGTCATTTGCACCGCGACGATCGAGGACGGCGTCCCGAAGTGGATGCAGGGGCGCGGGCGAGGTTGGGTAACTGCCGAGTACGCGATGTTGCCTCGCTCGTCGCCGCAGAGGATCCAGCGCGAGGTAAACCGCGGCCGGCCCGGAGGGCGGACGCAGGAGATCCAGCGGCTAATCGGCCGGAGCCTGCGCGCGATCGTCGACGGCGACGCGCTCGGCGAACGCACCCTGTGGATCGACTGTGACGTACTCCAGGCGGACGGCGGCACCCGCACCGCGTCGATTACCGGAGCCTTCGTAGCGCTTGCCCAGGCATTCGCGAAACTTCGGGACGACGGCATCATCTCGCAGTGGCCGCTCGTCGACTCGGTGTCGGCGGTCAGCGTCGGGATCGTCGACGGCACACCCTGTCTCGACCTCAACTACGCGGAGGATTCGACGGCTGCGGTCGACATGAACGTCGTCATGACGGGCGCGGGGAAGTTGGTGGAGGTGCAGGGTACCGCAGAGCAAGGCGTGTTCGACCGTAACGAGCTCGATCTATTGCTGGATTTGGCAACCAAGGGGATCGGCGATCTCACCGCCGAGCAAGGGGCGGTCCTCGGCGCGTCGGATCCGGAGTATTGAAAGCGGTCTTTGCGTCACGCAATCCACACAAATTCGAACAGGTAGCGCGCCTTCTTCCCGGCATCGAGTTGTTGAGGCTCGACGATGTCGCCCCGGGGATCGCGCTCGACGAGCCCTTCGACACCTTCGAAGAGAACGCTCTCGCAAAAGCTAGAACCGTCGCCGCCGCGGCAGGCATGATCGCCCTCGCCGATGATTCCGGACTCGAGGTCGACGGCCTCGGCGGTGCGCCCGGAGTCAAGAGCGCGCGCTATGCCGGCGAGAATGCGACCGACGAACAAAACAATCTCAAGCTCGTCGGGGCCCTGGAAAGCGTTCCCGAAGGGAGACGAACCTGCCGCTACCGCTGCGTTGCCGTGGCGGTGTGGCCGGGTGGCCGTGAACTGGTTGCGCACGGCACCTGCGCCGGCAGAGTCGTTGCCGAGGGGCGCGGCACGCTGGGGTTCGGCTACGACCCGCACGTGGTGCCGGACGGCGAAACTCGCACGATGGCCGAGATTCCCCTCGACGAGAAGCTCGCCTTCTCCCACCGGGGCCGCGCTTTCCGCGCGCTTTTGAAGAAGATGGAGGTCGCCCGGATATCGGACCTGACGGAAGGAGTGCGGATCGCCCGGGGAATCGATGCTTTGGACGAAGAAACGGTCGAGACGGACCCGATCGTGCTGTTCGGGCGCTGGCTGGCGAGCGCGCTCGAGTACGAGCGAGGCGAACCAAACGCAATGACGCTTGCGACTTCCACGAGGGAGGGGCGAGTCTCGGCGCGCACGGTGTTGTTGCGCGGCTTCGACGACCGCGGGTTCGTCTTCTACTCCAACTACCGGTCGCGCAAGGGCCGCGACCTCGCGGAGAACCCGCAGGCGGCCCTGATCTTCTTGTGGGCCGAACTCCAGCGGCAGGTGTCGGTGACGGGAAAGGTCGAACAACTTTCTTCCGAGGAGTCCCTCCGCTATTTCCGAACCCGCCCGCGGGGCCATCAGCTCGCGGCATGGGCGTCCCGGCAGAGTGCGGTGATAGCTTCTCGCGCCGCCCTCGACGCGGACATGCGCCGGCTCGAGGAGACGTACAAAGATCGCGACGTCCCGCTGCCGCCGCACTGGGGCGGCTACCGCCTCGTCCCCGATGCCGTCGAGTTCTGGCAGGGGCGGCCCGACCGGCTCCACGACCGCCTCCGCTTCCGCCGCGGCGGCGACTACGACGACTGGGTGCTGGAGCGGCTCGCGCCGTAGGTCCCCCCATCCGCAAAAACCCCGAGGTCGCGGTGGTCACGCAGGTCGCGGGCGCGACCTCAGGAACCTCGCCGACCCTCGGTTTTCCCCCGGCACGCACCGCGGGACACATGCCGGGGGCGCTCACCCGTGCCGCGGGTCGAGGAGGGCCAAGACCTCCTCGTGGAGGGGGCCGTTCGTCGAGATGCACGGCGCGCCGTCGGCGGGCGGGCCTCCGTCGGTCGTCGTGATGCGGCCCCCCGCCTCCTCGATGATCGGAACGAGCGCGGCGAAGTCCCATGTTGCGACGACCGGGTCGACCATGACGTCCACCGCCCCGCGCGCGACCAGCATGTGTCCCCAGAAGTCGCCGAAGCCGCGGTCGCGCCGGGCGCGTCGCACGAGGTTCAGAAAGGACTCGCCCAACCCATGCTTCTCGAATCCCTCGTACCCCGGCGTCACTACAGTCGCCTCCGACAGCGTGGAGGTGGCGCTGACGGCTACCGGCTCCGCGTTCGCCCTCGCACCGAGTCCTCGGGCGGCGTCGTACGTCTCGCCGAGAGCGGGCGCATGCGCGACGCCCACAACGTGCTCGCCGTCGACCGTCAGCGCAACCAACGTTCCCCAAATGGGGATTCCGGCCAGGTAGTTGTTCGTCCCGTCGATCGGGTCGAGGATCCACGTCGGCGCCGCCGGGTCCGCCGGACCTCCGTCGGCCCCCGCGAGACCTTCCTCCTCGCCCAGGATGTTGTAGCCCGGTGTCCGTTTCGCGAGCAGCGAACGCATCTCTTTTTCTGCAGCTCGATCCGCCTGCGACACCCATGTCCCGTCGGCCTTGAGCGACGTTTCCGGGTTGCGCCGGAAGTAGCTCATTGCGACCTCGCCGCCGGCGAGGGCGACGTCGAGCGCGAGGGCGAGCATGTCTGCCGCGTTCACCATGACGGCACAGGCTATCGGCACGGAGTGTGATCGGTGCGAGAGGGGGGAGTCGAACCCCCACGTCCGAAGACACGGGCACCTAAAGCCCGCGCGTCTGCCAATTCCGCCACTCTCGCGCAGCATCCATCGTACGGCCGCACTCGGCCGTCTCTTTCAGATGACGCCGGAAAGCGTATCGAGAACCTCGTCACCGTAGCGCTCGAGTTTCGTCCCCCCGACGCCCGGCACTTGTGCGAGGTCGGCGCGGGTCTCGGGCCGTCGCCGCGCGATCTCCTTGAGGGTGGCGTCGTGAAATACGACGTATGCGGGAACGCCGTCGGCTTTCGACCGCTCGAGCCGCCACGTTTTCAGCGCGGCAAACTCGGGCCCGGCAGGGTCGGTTTTATCGTCATCGCCGGGCGCAGGAACCGCGGCGCGACGTGAAACCGCGGCTACGCGTAGTTCCGTGAGGAAGCGGCTGGGCCTCCCCCTTTCGACCGGCCACGAAACGACCAGGTGAGACTTGGCACGGGTTAGGCCGACGTAGAGCAATCTTCGCTCCTCGGAGACGGCGGCCTCCGACTTCGCCCGCTTGAACGGAATCTCCCCCTCGACAAGGCGCGGAAGGAACACGGCCGAGAACTCGAGTCCCTTCGCGCGATGGAGCGTAAGGAGATTTACGCCGCGCCCGTCCCCGTCGCCGGAGAAACGGGCTTCGAGATCGGCGACGAAGTCCGCGCTCGTGCGGTTGCCGTCGTCGAACTCCGCCGCCAGCCGGACGAGGCGCGCGAGATCGTTCTGCCGCGTCATCTCCTGATCACCGAGTCCGTCGGGCACGTCTTCCACCCATCCTTCCTTGAGTGCTGCCGCACGCACCCGAGAGGCGATGTCCGTGTGGCGGCGTCGCCTGAGCGGAGGGAGGATTCGTCGCGCCGCAGAGCGCGCCAGGAAGGCTCCGTCCCGTACTTGATAAGGGATGCCGGCCGTCGATAGGGGCTCCTCGAAATCTTCGGACCGAAAGTTGATGCGAAAGAGAATCGCCATGTCTTCGTAGGCGGTGCCGTCGTCGTGCAAAGCTCGGATCTTCCCGACGATGTTGCGGACCTCCGCCGGCTCATTTACCGCGGGTTCGAACGCCACGTCCGGCCCGGCCGATTTCACCGGCCTCAGCGTCTTCTTTGCACCCCCCAAGTGCGGTACGAGGCGGTTCGCCACGTCGAGGATTTGAGGCGTCGACCGGTAGTTCTCCTCCAAGCGCACGATCGTCGTTCCGGGAAACCGTCTCGGCATGTCGATCAGGTACTCGGGCGATGCACCGGTGAACGCGTAGATCGACTGGTAGTCGTCGCCGACGACGCACAGTTCGTCACGTTCGCCCATCCAGCGGTCGAGCAGCGTTTGCTGTAGGAGGTTCACATCCTGGTATTCGTCGACGGTGAACGTCCGGTAGCGCGCATGAAAACGCATACGCGCATCCTCGTCGGTATCGAACAGCCGAATGGCGAGTTCGAGAACGTCTTCGAAGTCGATGAGGCCGCGTTCGCGCTTCCCCTTTTCGTATCTCTCGTACACGCGGACCATGAGGTCGGCGGGAATCGGCGGTTCGTGGTCTCCCACCCGCGCCGCGTACTCGCTCGGCGCGATCCGTCGATTGCGCGCCCATTCGATCTCGTTCGCAAGATCACCTGCGGGGCGAAAGCGATACGGACGCGGCAGCGTGTTGGCGATCTGCCGGAGGGCCACCGCCTTGCTCGGCAGGATCTGACCGGGAGGCTGTTGGCCCAAACCGTGCAGTTGCGCCAGAGCAGCAGAGTGGAAGGTGCGGGCACGCACCCCCTCGACCCCGAGGTGCCTCAGGCGCGTACGCATTTCGCCCGCGGCTTTGTCGGTGAAGGTGACCGCGAGGATCGAGTCGGCTCCGAAAGCACCCGAGCCGACCTGATGCGCGATCCGACGGGTGATCGTGGTCGTCTTGCCCGACCCGGCGCCGGCGAGGATGCACACGGGTCCTCGGAGGGCTTCGACGGCCCGCCGCTGCTCGGGGTTGAGTCCGGTGAAAACGTCTGTCGGCGTCACCGGATCACCATAGCGGCGGAGTATGTCAATTCGGTGTCTATCTAATCGTCGGTGATATCGATTCCCTCGACCACGACGTCCTTAATCGGCTTGTCCCCGCGCCCGGTTTCGACTGCCGCGATCTTCTCGATCACGTCGTAGCCCTCGACCACCTCGCCAAAGATCGTGTGCTTGCCGGTGAGCCATGGAGTTGCAGCTACCGTGATGAAGAATTGCGAGCCGTTCGTGTTGGGTCCCGAGTTTGCCATCGCGAGTAGGCCCGGCTTGTCGAACTTTGGTCCGCCGGGAGGGCATTCGTCCTCGAACCGGTAGCCCGGACCGCCCATCCCCGTTCCTTCGGGATCACCGCCCTGGACCATGAAGTTCGGGATCACGCGATGGAAGATCGTTCCGTCGTACAGCGGATCCGACTTCCGTTGTCCATCGCGTGGGTCGCGCCATTCCCGCTTCCCCGACGCGAGATCGACGAAATTGGCGACGGTCGTCGGTGCGTGCTCGGGCATGAGGCGCGCAGTGAAGCTGCCTTCGCTGGTGCGGAACGTGGCGGTCGGCATTAGCTCCCCCTGGTTGATCTCTTGGACGACGTCGAGCATAGTCCGGGGATGACTCGGCTCGTCCGCCATGGCGGCATGACAACGGTTGCGCAGCTTGCGCTCGTTGCACTGCTCGCGGCATTTCCCGGGAGCGCGGCCGCGGCTCCGGTGGCACCGGCGTTCGGCCCGATGATCGACGACGAGGGCACCTACGAAGGCCAGACGACTTGCAGCCCGACGGACAAGCCCGGCGTGAAGGCTTTTCGCAAGTTCGTCTTAGCGCAGTATCCGGATAGCGGCCGCGGCCGGATTTCCCGCGATTGCAACTCCGGCGGAACCAGTGAACACAAAGAGGGGCGCGCGTGGGACTGGTCGGTGAGCGCCGAGAAGGCCCGCGAGAGGGCCGCGGCCGACGAGTTGATTGCATGGCTGCTTGCAAGCGACGATTACGGCAACGAAGTAGCCATGGCCCGGCGCGCCGGCATCATGTACCTGATCTGGAACCGCAAAAGCTGGAGTGTGTGGGGTGGATGGCAGACCTACTGCGTCCAGACGAAGTCGGGGTGCGTGAAGCCGGGGACGTCTCAGGTGCGGAGTCCACACACAGATCACGTTCACTTCTCGTTTACGTGGGCGGGTGCGCTGAAGAAGACGACCTTCTATAAGCCCGACCGTTCCTATGTCACTGCAATCGCCCCGGCCCGGGGCGGCGGCTACTGGATCGCGGGACGGAACGGCGGGGTCGTTCCGTTCGACGCAGCCCGACACGGCGACCGGAGCGGAAGGACGAAGAAGTCGGCGATCGTCGACCTCACGCCGACCCCGAGCGGGAAGGGCTACTACCTCCTCGGTGGGAACGGCCGCATCTTCACTTTCGGTGATGCGGTCGATCGGGGCGATGCACGGGATCTTTCGGGGCGCGCCGTGGCACTTCGACTCACACCCTCGGGCGAGGGTTACCTGGTGTTATCGGCAAACGGCAGTCTCCTCGCGCGTGGCGATGCCGCTCATGAGGGCGATCTTGCCGGCGCGGGCGAGGCAGCGGTCGACCTCCTGGTGGCGCCCGACGGCTACCGGATCGTCACGGCGTCCGGCGGCGTCCATCCATTCGGAGGAGCGGCGGATCTGGGCGGCGCCGCAAATCCCGGCGCGCCGGTCACGGCTGCCGCGGCGGCCGAGAGGGACGGTTATTGGCTGCTCACCGCGGCGGGACGCGTGATCGCACGGGGACATGCGCAAGATTTTGAATCGTCGGACGACGCGCCGGGGATCGCCGTTTCGATCGCCGCAACGCGCGCCCGCGACGGCCTGTGGGTAGTCACCGATCTCGGTGCCGTGCGGACGTTCGGGGCCGCACCTGCACTGGGCGATCTAGCGCCGTAGTGTCCGCCCTCTCTCGCCGAGGAGTTGCCGCCGGCGGCTAGAACTCGTTTCTCCTGCGGAGACGGCGGGGCCGCCCGTCGGGGTCGAGAGCGATGCGATAGACCGGAACCGCCAGCGCGCGCAGGAGGAACGCATCTTCCTCCAGCTTGTGAACTCGCACCCGCCCCGGTGGGCGGGCTCCTGCTCGGCCCGAATCGTGCCACGCATCGAGTGATGCTGCGATCTTCGCAAACCTGTCGAAGCCCTCGTGCGGGTCGGTCAGCCCTTCGTTTGAATTGCAGCCGAGATGCTCGCGCCACAGTTGCAGGCGCAGGTTGCGAGCGAAGACGCGTGCTCCGTCCCCCAACCCGGCCGGATCGATCGGCTCCCGCTTGTCTCGTTCTGCGTCGATCACGGCGCACGAAAGCTCGGAGTCGTGCGTCCACGACCTGAGATTTATGTTGTCCGAACCAACCGCACACCACACGTCGTCGATGACGCAAGCCTTCGCGTGTACGTAGATGGGAGTCCCTTGCTCGTTCTCGATGTCGTAGATCGCGACCCGCTCACCGCCTGCCTCCAGGACCTTTTCGATGGCGCGCCGCTGACCGATCCGGTTGGTAGGGCCGCTCAACCAGCCATCCTGTTCGGGATAGCGCGGCAGCACGATGATCAGGCGAAGCTCCGGCGATGTTGCCAGCGCCCGCGCAAGGACCCCCGGGACCTTGCTCGACCAGAAGTACTGGTCTTCGAAATACACGAGCTTCTTCGCGCGGCCGAGCGCTTTGTGATAAGCCCGGGCAATGCTTCGTTCACCTTGACGAGCGAACGGAAAGGACGGCTTCTTCAGGGGATACGTACGAAGCACCTGTACCGCATGTGATCCGCATTCTTTGGGTTCGTCGGGCATCGGAGGAAGGGGAGAGATGTCGACCGGTTCGTGAGCGCGCTTCGCAAGGAGTTTCCGCACCGGATTTCGATGATCGAGCGGAGTCGGGTCCTCCCATCGCTCTCGGAACGTGTGTGCGAGGTCGTTCAAGACGGGGCCGCTGAGTTCGAGCTGAATGTCGTGCCACGGCGGAGTCGGCCCGTACCGGCGGTCCAACCGGTAGACCTGGGGATCTCCTAAGTGTCGCTCGTCGTCGTGGCGACCGTGGCAAAGGTCGATCCCGCCCACGAATGCGACGTCGCGATCTTCATCGCGCGGGTGGCGGATGAGGAACAACTTCTGGTGGTGAGACCCGCCGCGCCGGACCCGCTCGTCGAGAAGAACCTCGCCGCCTGCTTCGTTGATTATCTCCGCGAGCTCGAGGTTCTCTTCCTCGCTGAACTTCATGATCGCGGGATGCGACCTCCAGATGAGCCCTCGTATCTCGACGCCGCGCCGCGCCGCCTCCGCAAGTATTTTTCCGACCTCCGCCTCCGGGCCTGCAAGCAACTCGTCGGCGTCGCCCCGCCAGTCGGTGAAGTGGACCCAGTCGCCGCGTCCAAGGTCGCTCAAAACTTCATAGAGTCGCGCGTAATACGCCGCCCCATGAACGAGCGGCCGTACCCGGTTACCCGTCGTCCACGCGACGTCGTTCGGATGCGTGCCGTCGAGGGACGTGGATGGATTCCCTCTTTCTTGGCTCGTTAGGAACCAGTGGGCGAGGGCAGAATCGTGATGCACCGGTTCAACATAAAACGGCGGCGCCGGCTGCGTGCAGTGAGACGTTTACCGGCAGATGAGTCGGACGTACGATCGCTTCGGCGGGAGGAAGTCATGAACAGAGGATCCGTGGTCAAGGCGGCGCTTCTGATGAGCGTCGTCTCACTGCTGCTGATCTGGTTGCCGATCGTCGGGCCGATCGTCGCCGGCGTCGTCGGGGGACGCGCGGCGCGCACGGTGGGGAAAGCTCTGGCGGCGTCGGTCGTTCCCTCCCTGCTCCTGGGAGCAGGCCTTTTCGCCATCCTCAACGCATTCGACCTGCCCTTGATCGGTGCCCTCAGCGGTCTCGCCGTTTTTCTCTTCGTGTTGATAGGCGATATCCCTATGGCAATTGCGGCGGCAGCCGTCGCATCGGTGACGCCGGATTCGGAGGAGTAGGAGACGTTTTCGGGGGGCGACTCACCAGGCCGGTGCGTCGCTTCCGGGATAGGAGTCGCGGGATGTCTCTTCGACGAAGTCGTCGGGATCGGACTCATCTTCCGGCGGGGCGGGTTCGGCGGCCGTCGAATGCTTTGCCGGCACCCGGCCATGCGGATGCTCGTCTGTCGCCGCCTGTTCTTCTTCTGCCTGCTTGTCGGGATCCTGCCCCATCGTTTTCGCCCTTCCCAGATTGGTCGTCGCGCTCGGTCTTCGTACATACCCGCCCGACGGCCTCGCTCATGTGCAAGGCCGCTTGATCACGTCACGCCGCCCTCATTTCGGCGGCCGGTCGCAGGTCGATGCGGCGCAGGAGCTGAGCGTTTGCCGCCACCACGATGGTCGACAGCGACATGAATACCGCACCCGCGGCCGGCGAAAGGTTCACACCGGCCCATGAGAGAACTCCGCCCGCCAGAGGGATCGCGAACGCGTTGTAGCCGGTGGCCCATACCAGGTTCTGGACCATCTTGCGGTACGAAGCCTTAGACAGCCTGATCACCCCGACCACGGAACGGGGATCGTCCGAGGCAAGGATGACTCCCGCAGATTCGATCGCCACGTCGGTTCCGGCGCCGATCGCGATACCGACATCGGCGCGCGCAAGCGCCGGCGCGTCGTTCACTCCGTCTCCGACCATTGCGACGCGACGACCTCCCTGCTGAAGCTCGGCGACCTTGGAATCCTTGTCTTCGGGGAGGACCTCCGCAAAGAACTCGTCGATTTCCAGCTCTTCGGCGACGGCTGCGGCGACCTGCTCGGCGTCGCCGGTGATCATCGCGACCCGGATGCCAAGATCGTGCAGAGCTGTCACCGCTTCGCGTGACTCGTCACGCACCCGATCTTCCAGCGCGAACGCTCCTAAGACTTGGCTTCCCTCGAGCAAAAACAGAACCGCCGCGCCCCGGGCCCGCGCTCGCTCGACGTTCGATCGGAGGGGAACGGGGACGTCCGCGCCTCGCTCCTGCATCAGCTTCGGTCCACCAACCGCGAGCGTACGTCCATTCACGACTGCTTCGACCCCGCGTGCCGTCATCGATCTGAAGTCTGCCGCCGTGGGGATTGGACCTTTCTTGCGGGCCGCCATCACGATCGCGCGCGCGAGCGGGTGTTCGCTGTCTGCCTCCACGGCGCCGGCCATTGTCAGGACCTCATCGTCGTTACCTTTTGCAGCAAAGACGTTGGTCACGACGTGTTGCGCGTGCGTGAGCGTGCCGGTCTTGTCGAACAAGACGACGTCGATCTGTCGCATCCGCTCGAGGGAGAGGCGGTCCTTTACGAGAATCCCGTTCCGAGCGGAGAGCGCGGTCGAGATCGAGATGACGAGCGGGATCGCCAGACCCAGGGCGTGCGGGCAGGCGATCACCAACACGGTGACGGTGCGTTCGACGGCGCTGCGCGGTTCACCGAAGAATGTCCACGTGATGTAGGTGACGACCCCGGCGGCGATCGCAACGTAGAACAGAAAGGCCGCCGCGCGATCGGCAAGCGCTTGTGCGCGCGAACGGGAGCTTTGCGCAGCTTCCACCAGGCGTTGAATCCCGGCCAGGGCGGTTTCCCCGCCGACCGCGTCGACTTGAACGCGGATCGCGGAGTCCGTGGCGACGGTTCCCGCGGTCACGTTGTCTCCAATAGTCTTGGTCACGGGTCTTGATTCGCCCGTGAGCATCGACTCGTCGACGTCGGCGGTGCCCTCGGTGACGTGACCGTCGGCAGGAACGCGCGCCCCGGAGCGCACGAGGACTACGTCACCCTGTCGCAACTCCGATATCGCTACCGTCTCCGTCTCGTCGTCTGTCACGCGCTCCGCGGCGTCGGGCAGCAATTCCGCGAGTGCTGCCAGCGCACTGCCCGCTTGGCCGATCGCCTTCATCTCCTGCCAGTGGCCCAGCAACATGATCGTGATCAGGGCGGCGACCTCCCACCAGAAGTCCAGGTCGAAGGCGCCGAACTCCGTCGCCGCACTGGCTGCGAAGGCGACGGTGATGGCGAGCCCGATCAAGAGCATCATTCCAGGACGGCGGGTTCTCGCCTCTTGAACCGCACCGACGAGAAACGGCCATCCTCCGTAGACGAAGATGATGGTGCCTAGCACGGGGGAGATCCACATGCTTCCGACGAAGCGAGGAGCCGTGTAACCGAGTAACTCCTGGAACATGTGGCTGAAGAAGATGACGGGGATCGTCAGTGCCAGAGTGATCCAGAACCGGTCACGGAACTGTGCCGGATCGTGATGAGCGTGAGCCCCATGCCCTTTCTCGTGGTGCCCCTCCGCGCCGCCGTGAGGCTCGCCCCCGTTTACGTGGTCGCGGTGGCTACCCGTTGCTTCCCGCGCCGGGTCCTTGCCGAGCGTCGCCATGTTTACTACCTCCTCCTGCGGGGTCGGGCGGCGTACCATACCCCTCCAGGGTATACATGTCAACGCCGAGATGGCGCGTTCAGTGGCTTCTCAGAGCGGAGATGAGGTCCTTTTTGCCCATGCTCGAGCGACCTTCGATGCCGACCTCTTTCGCCTTCTCGTAGAGATCCTGCTTCGACCAGTCCTCGTACTGCCCCGACTTCCCGCCCTTGCGGCCGATCTTCGACTTACCTTCCCTTTGCGACGCATTCGAGATTCGTGCCGCTTTGCTCTTGCTCATGCCCTCGTCGCGAAGAGCTTCGTACTGCTTGTCGTTTTTGACCGAAGATCCGTGATCTTTCGCCACCGTTCACCTCCTTTATCTTTCCTTTCCAAGTGGTTCCCCCGCTCGGCGGCCGGGGAAACGAACAGTTTCGTCGGGCGCCGGCTACGCCGTCTCGGCCGAAGAGGACTTTCGTCGAGAGGGACCTGGCGACAGATCCGACGAACCGATGGGCTCCCACATCACGCCGCGATCGGAGCGATGACACCCGATCGGCCGGATCGTGCTGTAGAGCGGCCGGGTCATGAAATATATCCTGTGGCACCGACGGGCGGCGGTGACGGAGCAGATCCGACTTGCAGGATGCGCCCTGCAGAACCGGACTCGTCTTTTCGAGCCAGAGAAAGGGCTGAATGAAAGTAGGGATCTTAGGCACCGGACACGTCGGGCTGGTGAACGCGGCTTGTTTTGCGCACATCGGCCACGACGTAGTCGCTGTGGATAGGCTGCCGGAAAAGATCGACGGACTCCGCCGCGGGATCATGCCGTTTTTCGAGCCGGGCCTCGCGGAGTTGGTCGAGACCGGAAAGTCGTCCGGGCGCCTCCGTTTCTGTCACGGCATCGAAGACGCCATCCGGGATGCGGATGCCGTGTTCATCTGCGTCGGAACCCCCGCCAAACCATCCGGTGAAGCCGATCTCAGCCAGGTCGAACGCGTGGCGCATGAGCTCGCCACCCACCTGAACGGCCGTTATGTTGCTCTCGTAGAGAAAAGCACCGTACCGGTGACTACCGGGCGGCGCCTGTCGGAGACGCTGAGGATGCTCGGCGTCCACGAGATCGATGTGGTTTCGAATCCGGAGTTTCTGCGGGAAGGTTCGGCGGTTGTAGACACGCTCGATCCGGACCGCATCGTGATCGGCTCCGACTCCGAGAGGGCAACTAACATCCTGCTCGACCTCTACCGGCCGATCACGGAGCAGTCCAGCTGCAAAGTCGTCGTGACCGACGTTCCCACCGCCGAATTGATCAAGCATGCGTCGAACGCGTTCCTCGCTACCAAAATCTCGTTCATCAACGCGGTGGCCGATATCTGTGAGGCGACCGGGGGCGACGTCGAGACCGTCGCAGCCGGCATCGGGCTCGATTCGCGCATCGCCGCGTCGTTCCTCGATGCGGGTCTGGGATATGGCGGGTCGTGCTTCCCCAAGGACATCGCCGCGTTCGCGGCACTGGCGGATCAGGTGGGCTGCAACTTCGACCTTCTCCGGGAGGTTCAGAAGATCAACGCCGAGCGGCCGATCCGATTGGTAAACAAGCTGCGGGCTCTTCTATGGCGCCTCAAGGACAAGCGGATAGCCGTCCTCGGTCTGGCCTTCAAGCCCGGGACGGACGACCTACGCGAGGCGTCGTCGATTGCCGTCATCCGGCAGCTTCTCGAAGAGGGGGCGACGGTCGTCGCCTACGATCCGGTTGCCATGCCGGCTGCGAAGGAGGTCCTACCTTCTTCCGTGACCATGTCGGCATCGGCGCTCGAGGCGATGACCGGCGCGGATGCCGCCGTCTTCGTTACGGAGTGGAGGGAATTTGCGGCTCTGGATCCGGCCGAGATGAAGGCCGCACTGAAGTTCCCGATCGTGCTCGACGGGCGAAACCTCTTTGCGCTCGAGACGATGCGAGGACACGGCCTGACCTACGTTTCAGTAGGTCGCGCGACGGTGGAGACATGATGGACACTGCCCTAGTGATCGGAGGTTGCGGCTTCCTCGGATCCCATGTCTGCGACTGCTTGATAAATGAAGGATCCCGCGTCGTGTGCGTGGACAACTTTCTCACCGGCACCTACGACAACGTGCGGCAACTGATCGACCACAGTCGGTTTCGGCTGGTCGAGCACGACATCAGAGAACCGTACGCCCCAGACGAGCCGTTGGCGTTCGTGTTTCATCTCGCATCACCGGCAAGTCCTCCGGCCTACATGCGCCACCCGATCGAGACTCTCGAGGTCGGGAGCATCGGGACGAAGAATGCGCTCGATATAGCCCAGGCGGCCGGCGCTCGTTTTCTGTTCACCTCGTCGTCCGAGGTGTACGGCGACCCGGAAGTGTCGCCGCAACCCGAGTCGTATCGCGGGAACGTGTCTACGACCGGCCCCCGAAGCGTTTACGACGAGGCGAAGAGGTACGGCGAGGCACTGGTGATGGCGTACCGAAGGTCCTTCGGGGTCGAGACGCGCATCGTCCGCATTTTTAACACCTATGGACCTCGGCTGCAGTCGAACGATGGGCGCGCCGTGTCGAACTTCATCACCCAAGCCCTTCGCAACGAGCCGCTCACCGTCTACGGCGACGGCTCGCAGACGCGCAGCTTCTGTTACGTCTCCGACCAAGTCGACGGCATCCTCGCGGCGGCGAGGGGTGGCTACGCCGAGCCGATAAATATCGGTAATCCCGACGAGCGGACGATTCTCGAGATAGCGCAGATCATCCGCGAGAAGACCAAGACGTCGTCGGACATACGGTTTGAGCCGCTTCCGGAGGACGACCCGCTCCAGCGGCGTCCGGATATCTCTCTCGCACGACGGGTGCTGGGGTGGGAGCCGCGGGTTTCGTTCGAAGAAGGGATCGATGAAACCCTTAAATGGTTTGGAAGCCGGGATCTCGAGGAGTCGAAGGTCGGCTGAGACGTCCCGTGCGCGCGATCTCGCCGAGGAAGATCGCGCTCTGTTTGACGGTTCGCTCCTGGGTCCTCCGGTCGACGGCGACGAGGCCGAACTTGGGGCGGTAGCCGTGGTGCCACTCGAAGTTGTCGAGCGCACTCCAGTAGTAATACCCCCGCACGTCGATCCCGTCCACGAGACAAGAATGAGTCGCTTCGATCGCTCCTTCGATAAACGCGATGCGCCGGCCGTCGTCGTCGGTTCCGATGCCGGACTCGGTCACGATGATGGGCCGGCCGGTAACGTCGGCGGCGCGGCGGACGGTCGCATCGATCGCCTGCGGGTGGAACTCGTAACCCATTGCCGTCACCTCAAGACCCTCTTCAACGTCCATGAACCCGTCGGGGCCGACTCGATGGCGCGTGTATGTGTTGACGCCGACGAAGTCGTCGGCCCGCGCGGCCTGGAGGAAGATGTCCTCCCGGATTGACCGAATGTTTTCGAGTTCTCGCTCGCCTCCGGCTACCGCTTGCCAATCCGCCATCGCGAGAGCCATTCCGATGGGGGCATCCACGTGACGCGATAGCGCTTCGCGTGCGAGCTCGTGGGCCGCGATGTAGTTGCGTGTCACGAGTTCCCGTAGCGCACCATCTCGTTTGCCGGGTGGAAACACACCGTCGGCGTAGCCGAGGAGAGGTGGCATGTTCGGCTCGTTGATCGTGATCGCCATGTCGATGTCTCTGCCGAGCTCGCGAGCGGTACGTTCGCAGAAACGGGCGAAGTGAACCGGAGTTGTGGGATTTTCCCACCCCCCTGCGCGCGCGATCCACATCGGGTTCGTGAAATGGTGGAACGCGACCGCGGCTCGGAGACCGTTGCCGTGGCATGCATCGATTACCCGCAGGTAGTGGTCGACGGCGGCGTTCGAGATGATTCCTGGCTCGGGTTCGACGCGGGACCATTCGATCGAGAACCTGTACGAGTTGAACCCGAGCGACGCCAGCAAGGCGATGTCGTCGACGAAATGCTCGTAATGTTTACATGCGTCACCGGATACCTCACGGCACGCGCCGGTTTGCTCCCACTCCGTCCAATCGTTTTCCTGGCCGCCTTCGACCTGGTGTGCCGACGTGGCCGCGCCCCAGACGAACGTTTCGGGAAACACAAGCAGGGGTGATCCTCTGTGTTGACGTAGATTACCCCGGGGGGGTATAGTACCTGCAGACGAAAGGAGCCATGTGACGGACCGGGCGAACGGCCAAACCCTCGATATTACGGTCGAAGGCATGACGTGCGGGTCGTGCGCCGCACGTGTTCAGAAAGCCCTCGAGGCGCAAGCGGCGGTATCGCAGGCCGACGTTAACTTCGCCACCGGGCGGGCACGCGTGATTGCAGAACCGGGCCTTGACGTCGACGAGCTCGCGGCTGCCGTAGACCGCATCGGCTACAAGCTGTCTCGCGTAGAGGGGACGGGGAGAGACGGCGCGCCGAGCGTCCTCGACGACAACGAGAAGAATCAGCAGATGTGGCTCGTTCGCGTGTTGGCGGTCGCCCCCGCAGCGGCCTTCATGACGGTCACGATGCTCATGGGGCACGACGCGATGACGAACGACGCCCTCCGGTGGACGATGTTCGCGGTCGCGGTCCCGGTCCAGTTCTGGGTCGGCTGGCCCTTCCTGCGGGAGGCCGCCCGACGCGCGCGTAGGTTCACCGCGAACATGGACACATTGATCTCCGTCGGAACGCTCGCGGCGTTCGGATTCAGCGTGTACCAGCTCGTGACGGGTGGCATGGAGCTTTATTTCGAGACCGCGGTGTTGATCATCGGCTTTCTCTCGCTCGGGCGCCTGTTCGAGGCGCGCGCCAAGAGACGTGCCGGGAGGGCCATCCGCGCGTTGTTGGAGCTCGGCGCTAAAGAAGCGCGTCTCATCGTCGGGGACGACGAGCGGATGGTGCCGATCGAATCCGTCCACGGGGGCGATATCGTCAGGGTGCGGCCCGGGGAGAAGGTTCCGGTCGACGGCGAGGTGATCGAGGGCGCCAGCGCCGTCGACGAATCGATGCTGACCGGCGAAAGTGTCCCCGTCGAGAAGGTGCCGGGAAGCAAGGTCGTCGGCGCCGCCGTAAACACTTCCGGCGTTCTAACGTTGCGGGCGACCGCCGTCGGTGCCGAGTCTGCTCTTGCTCAGATCGTCAAGCTCGTCGAGGAAGCACAGACCGGAAAGGCCGCGATCCAGAGGCTGGCCGATCGCATTTCGGCAGTGTTCGTTCCGATCGTGTTTGCGATCGCGGCAATCACCTTCCTCGGGTGGGCGGTCATGGGGGGCGACGTCCCCAAGGGCATCCTCTCCGCGGTCGCGGTTCTCATCATCGCGTGCCCGTGTGCGCTCGGGCTTGCGACGCCGACCGCAATCATGGTGGGAACCGGGCGCGGCGCCGACATCGGCGTGCTCATTAAAAGCATGGAGGTTCTTGAGCGCACCCGTGACATCACGACGGTCGTGTTCGACAAGACGGGGACGTTGACGCGCGGGGAGATGGAGGTCACGGATGTCGTCACCTTCGGCGTCGACGAGGATGACTTCCTGCGCCGTGCCGGTGCCGTCGAAGCCCACAGCGAGCATCCCATCGGGGCGGCTATACGGGATCGCGCTCGTGCCACAGGGCCGTTGCCGACGACGGCGGCGTTCGAAGCCCTCGCGGGGTTTGGCGTACGGGGCGAGGTCCCGCGGCAGGGCGGCGACCTCGTGTGGGTAGGTCGGCGCAAGCTGATGGCCGAGGGAGGACTGGTAATGCCGGAGCAGCTCGAGGAGACGGCAGAGTCGCTCGAGAAGGTCGGCAAGACGGTCGTGTTCGCGGGATGGCGAGGCGAAGTCCGAGGCGTCATCGCGGTGGCCGATACGACCAAGGACGGGGCCGAAGAGGCGGTTCGGGAACTGCGGTCCATGGGGTTGTCGGTCGTCATGATCACCGGCGACAACGCGCTGACCGCCGATGCAATCGCGAAGTCGCTGGGGATCGAGCGGGTGCTGTCGGAGGTTCTACCGGAGGACAAGGTGGCGGAGATCCGTCGGCTTCAGGAGGCCGGTGAGATCGTGGCCATGGTCGGAGACGGCGTGAACGATGCCCCCGCGCTCGTCCAGTCAGATCTCGGGATCGCCATGGGGAGCGGCACCGACGTCGCGATCGAAGCCAGCGATTTGACGCTGATGACGGGGGATCCGCGCAAGGTCGTCGCCGCCGTGAACCTGTCGCGCCGGACCTACCGGACGATCGTGCAGAACCTGTTCTGGGCATTCGGCTACAACGTTGCGGCGATCCCGGCGGCGGCCGTGGGATTGCTGAACCCCATCCTGGCAGGGGCCGCGATGGCCTTTTCAAGCGTGAGCGTGGTCACGAATTCGCTTCGGCTGCGACGCTTCAACGGCTAGACAAGTGCAGAGGTTCCACCGGATAGGGGAGCAGAAGATGCAACACGGTTATTACGAACACAAAGACGACGTCCTCGCACGCTTGCGCCGCATCGAGGGGCAGGTGCGGGGATTGCAACGGATGGTGCAGGAAGACACCTACTGCATCGACATATTGACGCAGATCACCGCCGCCACCAACGCGCTCAAGAAGACGGCGGTCACGCTGCTCGACGACCACATCAGGCACTGCGTGACCGACGCGTCTCCGGGACGCGGCAAGGACATGGTGGCGGAGGCAACGGCGGCAATCGAACGATTGGTCAAGTCGTAACCCGGACGTCCTCGCCGAGCGTCATCCCGTTGAGGCTCTGGGTTATGAGATTGTTGAGCCGTGGCCGCACCTTCAAGAAAGCTCACCGATGAAGATTATTCACGTCTGCTCGAATTTCGCACCGCAATCAGGAAGTTCCTGAAGTACAGCAAGAAGCAGGCGATGGCGGTCGGGCTCACGCCGACTCAGCATCAGTTGCTGCTCGTCATCCGGGGTCATCGCAGCGAAGGCGGCCCCACGATCGGTGACGTTGCAAACTGTCTGCTGATCAGGCACCACAGTGCCGTCGAACTGGTGGACCGCGCCGAGGCGGCGGGATTCGTGCAGCGTCGGCACGACTTTGCCGATCACCGAGTCGTGCGTCTTGGCCTCACTCGTTCCGGTGCAAGCAAGCTTGAAAGGATCAGCGAGGCGAATTTGGCGGAGGTCGGGCGGCTCGGTCCGGAGTTCCAACGCGTCTGGCGTGCAATCGACCGCCTGTCCGGCTGACACCGCCAGACCCTCGCCGAAGAAAGATGACTCATGCCGATACCGAGGTTGGTTTTCATCGGCGTTCGCCACGTGCCGTGGCGTCACTGCGACTCTTCGGGAGGGCCATCCTTGATGCCCGGGCGCGTGTCTCTGCCGCGCTGTAGATCTTGAAGCTCGCTGTCGTCACTACATCCGACGAACCCCGCCATCATCAACAGCAGCAGCCCGACGGCGGTGCGCCTCGACGGCGACGTCGGCCGCATCCCCATTCTCTTGCTCGCCAGATTTTCCAGTGCCGACACACCTTTCATCGTCTAGTTCGGGCGGCGGTCTATACCACGTGCCGGTCGTCTACGACGGTTCGGGTGCGGCGCGCGGCGACTAATGCGCCAATCAATGCGATGACGCCGACGATCATCAGGATGACTCCAAGAGTAGCGATGTCTATCCCGGCGACTTCGAATTCCACCGCCCAGGTCAGAATTGCGCCGATCGCCAACAGGAAGAGCCCCAAGCCGATTCCCACTTTGTACCTCCTCCCATCATCGCTCCGGCGGAACCAACAATAATATCGTCTCCCGATATAGGCGTCGCTACACTGCAACATGGCGAGAATCTCGATCCCGTTAGACGCGATGCGGAGGCGGTGCCGCTCGTTGTTACCGCCGCCATCAGCCCGAGGACTACCCTCGCCTGTCTGCGCCCCGCGCCGAGGCCTTAGTTGGTGTTACGAAGGAAGCTCATGGGGGCGGTGCGGCGTCGCTAATCCTGAGCCTGCGCGATCGCCCGCGCGAGTCCCTTCTTGTCCATTTTGGAGCGGCCTCCGATATCGAGATCCTTTGCTCGCTCGTACAGTTCCTGCTTCGTGTTTCCCTCGATGTCGACGCCTCCGAAGGTTTCGCCTTTTCCCTTGCGCTTCTCCTCGGTCGATTTCTGCGACCGGGGATCGGACGCTCCGGGCTCGTCCTTCGGCTCCCAGTGATCCCCTACCTTCTCGAAATTGTGCTTGAGCGAGGCGTAGGCGGTGCGATGAGCTCGCTCGCCTTCTCCGTACTGCTCCGCGGCGCTGTCGTGCGTCTTCGCGAATTGGCGTTGCGCCTTCTTCGGCGAGCGTTTGAGCGTGCCCGGAAGTTCGCTTTGCTTGGCCCTTCCGTCCGGCGTCGTCTTCGGCACTTCGACCTCCTGTGAAAAATCGACGGCTTTACCTCTAGTTCTCTTATCCCGCCGGGCGGAATTGAACCGCCCGTGCAGTGACCGTGCCGGCTGTGACGGGTGGTCGCCTTGCGCTTGGCACCCGAGCTTTTGGGGGAGGGAGCCGTGGTAGCCGCCGGACAGCTCGGACTCGAGGAGGATTTCGCATTGAAGGCTCTTGCTCTCAACTGCACGCTCAAGACCGGTTCGGAGGAGTCGTCAACCGAGCTCCTTCTCTCTCAGGTGCTCGCGGAGCTCGAGAAGCACGGAGTCGAGGGAAAGATGTTGCGCGTCGCCGATCTCAACATCAAGCCGGGCGTGACCTCTGATGAGGGTCCCGACGATGATTGGCCGGCGGTGCGGACGCGCATCATCGGCAGTGACATCCTCGTCCTCGGCAGCCCGATCTGGCTCGGACAACCGTCGAGCATCGCCAAGCGCGTGCTCGAACGCATGGACGCGTTTCTGGGCGAAGCCGATGAGCAGGGGAGGTACCCCTCGTATGGCAAGGTCGGCCTTGTCGCCGTCGTGGGGAACGAGGACGGCGCCCATCACGTGAGCGCCGAGGTGTTCCAGGCGATGAACGAGGTTGGCTTCAGCATTGCGGCAAGCGCCGTCACCTATTGGGTGGGAGAAGCGATGCAAGCGACCGACTACAAGGATCTAGACGATGTTCCCGAGAAGACGCAACGCGCGACGGCTATGTCCGTTCGCAACGCGGTCCATCTCGCTCGCTTGTTGCGAGAAGCCCCTTACCCTGGTGAGGAAGGGGGGAGCGACCCGAAACCTCAATGAGCGTTTCAGCCGACCGTTGTCGCCTCACCCTCAAGGCTTCTTCAGATCTTCAGAACGCGCCGAATCAGACCTCCGGTCTCTTCGGCGACGTCGTTGCCGGCGACCCCGTCCCTGCATCTCACTTCAATGTGTTCCTCGAGCAGTAGGACCGCCAGCCGTTGGGCGGCCGAGTTCAACGCCGCAACTTGTTGCAGGATGTCGCTGCAGTGCCGGTCCTCGTCGACCATGCGCCTCAACGCCGTTGCCTGCCCCTCCACCTTCTTCGCGCGGTCGAGCAGCATCTTCTTGTCGACCCACTCGTGCTTGTCGTTGGATGCCACAGGTCGAAATGAGTGCCAGGAGGCGAACATCACCGATCCCGAGATCGACAAGCTATGCGAGCAGATAGTCAAGACGCAGCTCGAGGAGATCGCGCTAATGAAAGAGATGCTCGAACGCTATTGAGTGGCCGATGATCGCTTACCTTGGTCACACACCATGGCGCCCTCCCACCTAGTCGGTTGAAGTCGAACGATGTGCCCCGGCGACGCATGCGCAACCTGCGGCTCGCTGGAACGTCACTCGGCGCGCCCGAAGATGTCGTTGCGTGGCATGGGGCGATGCAGGCACAGGAGTACCTTCCGGCGCAATGGTCGCTGGCGCAACGCGCGACCGGTTTGTCTCGGGACGATGTCGACCGGGCCGTTGCCGAGGGCGCGATCATTCGCGTCCATGCGCTCCGCCCGACATGGCACTTCCTCGCCCGCGACGACGCTCGTTGGGTCCTTCGTCTTACCGGGCCCCGGGTTCGCAAGGGGCTCGCCTCTCGTTACAGAGAACTGGGACTCGATCCACGTACCCTCACGCGCGCTCAGAGCGTCATTCTGACAGCGCTGGGTGACGGGAAGCACCTGACGCGCCGGCAGCTGGCGAACGCCCTCACCAAGAGTCGTGTGGACACCACAGGGCAGCGTCTTGCGCACATGTTGATGCACTGCGAGTTGGATCTAGCAATATGTAGTGGAGCCCGTCATGGCAACGACCATACCTATGCTCCCCTCGACGACCGCGTACCCCCCGCGGAGGAACAGGATTCTGCCGACGCCACCCGTATCCTCGTTGAGAGATACCTCAGGAGCCATGGCCCGGCTTCGGTCAAAGACATCAAATGGTGGGCGACTCTTACTGCGGCGAGCGTTAGGGCTGCACTCGACGAACTTGGGCATGAGGTGGCGAGCGCAACGATCGACGAAGTCGAGTTGTGGTGGATCGATGGGGGCGGGCGCCCAGCCGCCACGCCCGGGATAAGGCTCCTCGAGACCTTCGATGAGTACATCGTCGGCTACACCCGTTCCCGCTTTCTTGGTGATCCTCGCGCTGCGGCGACGCTTGCAGCCTGGCGCGAGAGGTCCTCGCTGCGGAACATCGTTGTTCGAAACGGCATGATCCTCGGGCTTTGGAGGCGGACCAGGTCCACCACGGGTGCCACGGTGGAAGTGACAACGTATGGGGAGCCGTCGGCCTCCGTCCTGGCTTCCCTGCGCGCGGAGGCGAACAAGTGGGGGCGGTTTTATGGGGTCGAGTCGAAGTTGGAGGTGACCACCGGCGCTGCCGGATCGTGAATCTGATCCTCCTCGGGCTGCTCTAACTTCAGAAGGGACCGAGCCCGCGACGCATCTTAGCGATTGGATACGTTGCGAAGAAATAAGATCTACGCTCGTCGAATTCGTACCGCGAGGTCGCCTCGCGGGAGGTCGCTGCGGTCGAGGGAGATCACGAAGCTGCGCGGCGCCAGGTCGTCCGTGCATGCGTCAGTCGACGACGCGCCGTCGTTCAGGTGGATCACGAGGCGTTCGTACTCGAGCCGCAGCGTTGCGCGGCCGAAGCGGAGCCGACAGGAACTAGATTCGGCGGTGGCGACGAACACCACGCGGCGCTCGCCGAAATCGACCGCAGGAGGTTCGGAGCGGTATCCGAAGCGCTCCCACTGCCGGCGATACTCGCGGCGACTCTCGACGTAGACCCCAATGTTGCCGGTGCCGGAGGGACGCGCCCGTCCGCGCTTGAGGACTTCGGCGTCAACTTGCTGCGAGCGGGCTCCGGAGGTGGCGGTCGGGGCCACCGCGAAGACCGCGGCGACAAGCGCTGCTAGTGCTGCAAGCTTCATGATCGTTTCCTTCCCGTTCAAAGCCCTTCATCTCGATCGGTTCGACGCTGCAGCCCTCCTGCGGGTTCCCGCGGCCGAGACGCAGTTAACCAGGAACGCATTTCAGAGGTGGCGAGCCTACCGACCGGGGCGGTCGACGTCGTAGAGCAACTCTCCATTCTCCAGGACACGAGCAGTTTGGGTAAGAACGTGCACCCGATCGGTTCCCAAGCCCAGGTGCACAACTTCCAAGCCTTTCACTACCAACGCGTCCGCAATCAGGCGACGATGACACCGCCACCACAGCGTCTCTGCGCACATGATTGCGAGATTGAACGTGAGCGCTCGGCGCTCTAGAGAATCGAGCGCGGTCCGGAACCCCGGTGTGTCCATGTGCGCGGCGTAGGCACGGAAGGACGTGTTGCGCCACGATACGTGCCGATCCTCGAGATTTCCTAGGGTCCTTCGACCACCAAGTGTGTCTCCCCACCACTCGTACACGAGTCCCGCCGCGGGAAGGCTCAGCTGGAGCTGATCGCGCGAGAAGTGAGGATGGCGTCTAGAACCTGGGTAGCGCCGCACATCTACAAGCAAGTCGATTCTTGCTTTGGCGAGGATTGCTAGGAACTCCTCAAGAGATCGCGTGCCATGGCCAATCGTGGAGATTGCTGCCCGTTCTTCCTCTATGTTCTGCATTCCTCCGTCCTCGGAAGGGAGAAGATGCTCTCGCAAGTGTTTCGCGAGTCTTCGCCATGGATCTGCCACCATAGCGTGTGAGTCGAGCACACTATTGACAAGCAGACGCGTAGGCCTAACATCGACGGTGGTTCAGGTTGTTCGTATTCGCGGGACCGAACAATGTGGGGGATGCAACGGTGATCGGCGCTGGCGAGGGGCGGGACGCGTCTAACTACAGGCGACGATGGCGCCGGCTGACGAGCGGCGTTTTCGTCTTGGTCATCCTCGTAGGAGGTGCCGTCTCGGCCGGCGCGGCTCCGCCGGTCACCGGATCTTCGGACGAGATACTGTCCGCCGCCGACGAGCACTCTCTGTATGGTGCCGCCGCCGGGAACCATATGTCGATCCCACTAGCCGAGGTTTCTGGTCTGACCGACTTCGAGGCTTGGGCGTTCGAGGACACTTCGGCCGGGTCTCATTTGTGCGTCGGCGCGTCACGGGTGCGGATTCGATCCAAGATCATCGACGGCAAGAAGGTCGATATCAAGATCAAACGGCAGGAGTTCGGTTGTGCCGTGGACGGTTTCACCTACGGTTTTGACTCCGTCACCTGGTCGGGAGGCGTTCAGGGCTCGGTTCCGACCGAGGTAAGAACGGTCACCCATAAGCGGACGACGAATGGATCGCGTGGATGGACGTCCAGACGTGTGCGCGTCGGCGCCGCCACGACCAAAGTGGACATCACATGGCGTGGAACCGGCGAACCTCAGGTCGCCGTCGCGCCGTATTCCCGTGCAGTCGTTGCGAACGTTTATCGCGACTCGAGCGTCTCGGGAATAGTCCGATTCAGAGGTCTGTCAACCTCGATCGACTTGCCGTCGCAGTTGCGCGGAGTCATGGGGTGGGGGGCCGCGGCCGGCCTCTGCTGTTGACCAGAATGTCGCACGATTGGGCTGTTCTCGCCACCTCCGCCGCGCACTCCCCAGAAGAGGTCTGGGCTTTCGGTCTCGCTGGCCGTGAGTCCGGCGCTCGACCTCGCCACCACCGTCATTCGATGGACGCTCTAGCCGTTTCGACGACCTGCCACCGCGTATGTCGGGTGTGGACATGCCATCAAGATCAACGCCAGCGGACAGTTGTTTCATCCTTCCACCCTTCAAGGGGGGTGTGTTCGCGGGCCCTCCTAGAGAGGTGCGGATTCGGGCCTTCGGGCCCTGGGTAGTGACCCGCTCGACATGTCGACCAGGGGGGCTACGCAGATGGCAGCAGGACGGGGATCGGACGGTTTCCTCCGCATCTACATGAATGACGAGTTAGCCCAGGGCGCCGGCTGGCGAGAGTTGGCCCGCAGATCTCGGAAAGCCAATAAGGGCTCGGAGCTCGGTCGCGCCCTAGGAACCGTCGCCCATGCCATCAGCGAAGATGTTGCTACCTTCGAGAGCATCATGGACCGGCTCGGGCTCAAGAAGAGTCGCGTCAAATCTTTTTCCGCGCTCCTAGCCGAGCGTGCCGGACGTCTCAAACTGAATGGCAGGCTTTTCAGTTACTCCCCACTAAGCCGATTCCTAGAGCTCGAGGTCCTCGTGATGGGGATCGACCGCAAGAAGCAAATGTGGGAGACCGTCGGCGACCTTGCCGGCCTGCGCTCGAGGTTCCCCGATATCGACTTCGACAATCTTATCCAGAGAGCGGAGGACCAGAAGCGAGCGCTAGAGCCTTTCCGAGTGGAAGTCGGACGTCAGGTTCTCGGTGGCCGCGGTGAGGACGACGAAGGGTGACCTGGAGCAGGAATTGAAAGCCATCTTCGGACACGGCGATTACAAGCTAGAGATTGAGGACCCAGACGGCGGCCTCACTTCCCCGACCTACACCCGGAAGCTATCGAAAGTTTCTAGCGGCGCTCAACCCTTGCGCGTGAGAGACGCCTGCGGCTAGCCGGAGGCGTTGTCGAGTTTGAAGGATGCTAGTTCAAAGCGTCGGTGACGGCTGCAACCGCACCTGCAACGATAGAAAGCGTGACAATAACGGCACCGATAACCCGCAGCTTGGAACGCGGCGACCTTTCCGCCGTACGGTCGGAGGTAGCCGGCGTTGCCGGCAGCAGCTTGCGAGCGGCCTCCAACCTGTCGGCTGGGACATAGAGGTCGATTGGCCCGAACGAGTTCTCGCCGCCTGTCAGCCACGCCCCCGGGGCGTTGGCGCTCTTGATCAATTGAGAGCCGATGCCTGCGTCTTGCAGGCGACCCGCGAGCAGGTCCGCCTCGTAGGTGTTCGTCAGGGATGCCAGCTTGGTCCAGTCCATCACAGAAGCGTCCGCGCCTCATGCGTACTCGCCCCGCACTTGGGGCAGTAGCGGTATGTCACGGCGACTTCCCATGCGGTTCGTCGACGTGCCGCCTGTGAGGTTCCTCGACTATCTCTTTCCGAAGGATGCGTACCTCGCGAACCATCAGAAGTCTGAGATCGCGCACGACGCAGCGAGCTAGGTCCTCATCTGAGATCCGATCGGTCCCTATGTCCAGGCGGAACCGTTGCGCTTGGATTCCCCCACCGTTGATGAAATCGATTTCGAAGTCGAACAGCGCCCGATGTTGCTTCATGCGGAGGGCCTCCCGGCGCGGTGAGAACGTCGGCGTGCAAGACGCTCCTTGTTCCCGCAGCCGGCCGCCGACGAGCACCATCGCCGCTGTCCTGGGCGGGAGCGGTCGACAAAGATCATTCTGCATCGTCTACACCTTCGAAGCCGTCCTTTTAGCTCACCTCCGAGAAGGACCACCGCGTCGCGAGCGATGGTGACAATCGCTGCCGGCCCCGGTTCGTCAGCCCGCCACCTCACCGCGCCGGCCTGCGTCAGCTGCGGAGCGAGCGGCATTCGCGCCGCCCATCGATTGAGCAATCTGCGGTCGGAAGAGGTCATGGGCTTCCCGTCGATAGCGCGACTTGCTGCCCGAAACACCGCCTCCCTCAGATCACGGGTGTCGGCGAGCAGATGTTCGTCGATCAAGACAAGGGACCGAACCAGGCCCGACCCTTTCAACCATTGCGCCAGATCAGAAGGAGTTTTCAGGAGATCTCGGGGACTATTAGCTCGGGCCGCGACCGTGTCGACTAGGTCAAGCGCCACCGAGCCTGAGGTGAACTCGACAGCGCGGCGACGAGTGGTGTTCACGACACAGGTATAACATGTGTCGGAAGGAAAAGGCGCGGTAACCCAGGATGTCGGAGCCGTTCCGGATTCTGTTGGAGATGGGCGGCACGTTTGCGACCAACTGTAAGAGCGATAACGGGTCGGCAGCTCGATTCGTCTGTCGTTCGGAGTGCTTCCCCGATTCGCCCGAAGAGTCACATGAGCGACAGCCACGAACACGTGCATCAATGTTGACTGGCCGTGTAACGAGTTCGGAGGCGAGCCGGCCGGAGGCACCCGCGTCTCGGCGCGTCACCGGACGGCGGCACGTACCAGCGTCAGTAGGGGCCCGGGAACGATCCCCAGCAACAAGGTCAAGGTTGCTGTGACGATCACGGGAACGAGAACCGCTCGCGGCACCGGCCGACCAGATGCCGCTGCCGTCACGGGGGGCGCCGAGCCGGCTTCCGACCGTGGAGACAGCGAGGTCCTGATCATACGAAGGTAGTAGGTCGCCGACAGCACCGTGGATGTCGCCAGCACTACGAGCACGAGCCATTGTTTCGCCTCCACGGCGCCGATGAACAGGAAGTACTTGGTGACGAAGCCAACGGTGGGCGGAAGTCCGACGATAGACGCCGCACCAACGGCAAGCACGCCGAGCAAGATTGGCATTCGCTGAGCGAGCCCTCGAAGTTCGTCGATTCTGGTCGCCCCGATTCCTATCGCGACCGCTCCGACCGCGAAGAAGAGAGTGATTTTGCTGAACGAATGACCGACGAGGTGGAGGACGGCGCCCGTAGCGGCTGCTTCATTCAGCAGGGCGATCCCCAACACCATGTAAGACAGTTGTCCGATTGTGGAGTAGGCGAGTATCTCCTTGAGCTTGCCAACACGGAGCGCTATGAGGGAAGCGACGAGGATCGTGATGCAGGTCGCGATCAGAGTAAGTCTCCCCAGTCCAAGCGATGCGATCGCCTGCTCCCCAAACACCTCGAGCAGCACCCGGAACAGTGTGAACACGCCGACGTTGACCACCGCCACTGAGTGAAGAAGGGCGCTTACAGGGACCGGCGCCACCATCGCGGCGGGAAGCCATGCGTGGACCGGCACGAGCGCTGCTTTGGCGATTCCAAAGAGGAACAGTACGTAAGTGAAGACCGGCAGAAGACCTGTCGGCTCAGCCCCGAACAGGCCTCCCGGCGTGAAAGTGAACGAGCCCGTCTGTGTGTACGTCAGCACGACGGCAGGAAGGAACAGAGCGACTCCGGTTCCAAGTTGGTACGCGAGGTAACGCCGTCCGCCTGCCGATGCCTCATCGGTGCCGGTGAACGTGACAAGGGGGTACGTGGCGATCGTCATCGCCTCATAGAAGAGATAGAGAGTGAGGAGGTTGGAAGAGAAAGCAACACCCGCGGTCGACGTGATCGTGATCGCCACCAGCACGTGGAAACGGGTGAGGGAGGGATGCGAGCGACCCAGATAACCGATCGAATACGCCGTCGTGAGTAACCAGAGCGGGGACGCGATCAGGATCAGGATCACCCCAAGGGCGTCTGCCCGGAAAGCGATCGGTGCATCGGGCAGGAACTCAAGGATGTTGAGGCTTGTTCCGCGTCCGTCGAGTACCTCCGGAAGGAGTGCCAAGACGGCGACGATCTGGCACGCGCCCGCGGCAATCGCGGCCCAATCGCGAAGCCGGGGCCGCTCGCGCAGCAGTGCGGCCGCCGCGGCCCCCAGGAGGGGGATGACGATCGGCAGCAGCAGCTTCAGAAGTCCCCCCCTGCGCCGGCGCTAAGGGTCAGCCGCTCGACCAGTTGCGCGATGGAAGCCTCGGCAGGGTCCAGAATGAGCGAGGGAAATATCCCTAGGAGCACTATCGCCGCCGCGACTACGAATGCCAGCGTCGCTTCCCGCGGCCTCAAGTCGACGATGTGGTTGACGGGTTCTCGCGTGACGGGGCCGTAGAGGGCTCGTTGCAACCAGATGAGCGAGTAGCCCGCCGCCAGCAGGACGATGGCGAGAGCGATCAGAGAAGGGGGGCCGAACTCGCGGAAGGCTCCCAGCAGTGCGAGGAACTCCCCGGGAAAGCCGCTCGTGCCGGGAAGCGCCGCCTCCGCAAAGACGAACACCAGGGCAAAAGCGGCTAGGGCAGGTGCCCGGACGCTGAGCCCGCCCAAAGCGGCAACGTCGGTCGACCCCAACCTCTGATGGATGAATCCGGCAACCAGCAAGAGTCCCGCCGAGGTCAGGCCGAGGTTCGCGAGCAGGAACACCGCCCCCGATACCCCGTCCGAGTTCCCCGAAGACAGACCGAGCAGGGCGAGGCCGACGTGGCTAACCCCTGCGAAAGCGATCAAACGGCGCAGGTCGGGCTGAGCGAGTGCCGCAAGACCTCCATACAGGATCGCGATGATCGCGAGAACCGCGATCAACCATCTCCATTCCATGAAGGCGTCGGATGTCAACGGCATGATGAACCGTAAGAATCCATACACGCCGACCTTGAGGCCCGCGAGCAGGATGCCCAGGCCTATGGGACCTTCTTGCAAAGCGGGTGGCAGCCACGAATGCAGCGGGAACAGGGGTGCTTTGAGCATGAATGAGAACGCCATCAGGAAGAAGACGACGGTTCCCAGACCCGCAGGAACCTGAACCTCGAGAAGCGCCAGGTAATCGAAGGAAAGAGAACCCGTTACGTCGCGGTGGTTGACGCTTAGCAGGACCAGTGCTGCAAGCAGCGTCACCGACCCCATCAGCATCGCCAGGACGTACTTCGTAGCTGCATGCCCGCGGCCCGGGCCGGTACCCCACAGCTTTATCAACACGAAGGTCGGGACCAGCATCAACTCCCAAAACACGAAGAAGAGCGCAAGATCCAAAGCCGTGAAGATCCCTGCCGACGCCGTCGAGAAGGCGAGCACGGAGATGAGATAGGGCTTCTGGTGATGGGCAACCGTCGTGCGCGCCTGGGCGACCGCGATCACCGTTAACAACGCCGTAAGTGGCAGGAATGGCGCCGACAGGCCGTCGACTCCGACATGGATGCTGGCGCCGATCGCGTCTATCCAGGGAAGCTGCTCTCGGAACTGAAAGCCTGCCGTAGGCGCGGCTGCAAAACGAGCAAACAATGCGATCGACATCCCAAGCTCGACGAGCGCGCCGATCAGCGCGACCCGGTGGATCAACCGGATGTCGCGGAGTGGAACGAGGCAGAAAGCCACCACGAGCGGCCAGAGCATCAGCAGGACAAGAAGTGAGAAACCGGGGTCGGGTCCGTCGATCAAGGCCGCGCCTCCATCATGGCGACGCCGTTCGCGACGTCTTCAACTCTTTGTTCGAGCCAGGTCAAAGATGGACGCATCCGATGGATGAAGGGGCTCGTTCCGAGACCTATCCAGAAGATGAGAGCGGCCAAGGCCACGACCACCGCTCGCTCTCCGTGCGTGAGGTCGTAGATGCGGTCGGAGAGTGTCTTGTGAGGGGCGCCCATGAAGCCGCGCATGAAGTACGACAGCGAGTAGGCGGCGGTCAACAGAACACCGAGGCCGGCGATGACCGCGATCCACCAACTGCGCTGGTAGCCGCCCAGCATCACGAGGTGCTCGCCGTTGAATCCATTAGTGCCGGGAAGGCCGATCCCCGCAAGCGCGACCACCAGGAAGGCCGTCGTCATGAGGGGAGCAGAGGAGACGAGCCCTCCGAGGGAACCGAGCTCAGGCTGACCGATGCGGGCCGTCAGGAACCCGGCGATGAAGAACAACCCGGCGCCCACGATCCCGAGGTTGATCATCTGCAACAGTGCGCCCTCGAACCCATCGAGATTCAAAGAGAAGAGCCCGAGCATCACTACCCCCATGTGCGCCACGCTCGCGAACGCCAGCAAGCGCCTCAGGTTCGTTTGGCCTAGAGCGAGAAAAGAACCGTAGATAACACTGACCGCACCGGCCGCGGCCATGACCCAGAGCCATTCCTGAGCCGAATCCGGGAAGAGTGGGATGACGAAGCGAAGGAATCCGTAGGTTCCCAGCTTCACTCCGACCAAAAACACGCTCATCCCCACCACCGGCCCATGGTCGAGGACTTTCGGGAGCCACGTATGGAAGGGAAAGAGCGGCGCTTTGGCCGCCAGTCCCAGCGCGAAGAGCACGAACGGCCACGTTTGCGACGAAGGAGGTAAGCCCGCAGCGATCAACCGTCCCAACTCGTATGAGGCGCCCTCGCCGGTGGCGTCTGCGTATGCGTTGCCGGTGAGGACGATCCCGATCAGCATCAACGCCGCTCCCGCACCGACGTAGCCGACGTAGTTGCGGGCGGCATCCCGGCGCTGCGGCCCCGTCCCCCAGCGCGTGATCAGGAACCAACTCGGGATCAGCTCGGCTACGAAGAAAATCCAGAAGATGACTAGATCGAGCGAGATGAAGGCCCCCAGCATCGTCGCCTCCAACAACAGCATCGCCGCGGAGTAGCCGGATGCGGTCCCCACCACGGGAGGGTCCCCCTCGGCGCGCCGCGCCGGGACGTTGTGTTCCGCGTAGCCAATCACCATCAATCCGAGGAGCGCGGTGAGCGGCACGAACAGAACGCTCACCCCGTCCACTCCGACGTGCCAGGAAACACCGAGGAAAGCACCGGTGCGTTCGACGAACTGCAGGTTTGAAGTGCCGGGCTCAAAAGCCAGCGCGACGACTAACGTTCCGACAAACTCCAGAGCCGCGGCTCCGATAGCAACGCGTGTCGCGATGCGAGAATCACGCAGGAAAGAGACGATCGCCGCCGCAACCACAGGGAACAGGAGCAGGAGGGTCAGGACGGGAAATCCGACCTGATCGACGGCCAACAACTCGTCCGGCATCAGCGGACCGCCGCAACGGTGACGATGCAGCCGAGCGCGACGACGGCGGCAACGACCGGTCTGCCGAGGAACGCTTCCATCAGCAGCAAGGCCCGCCGGATGCGCCCCCCGACCTGAGCGACCCGACCGGGGCCCAGTTGGAAGATGTGGTTCTCGATCGCTTCCGTGATCGAAGCAAGTGTCAGCGAAAGCCGTTCGAACACGCTTTCGACTCCTCGCTGAAACACCACTCGCTCCGTGCGCTTGCTGAACGACGAGCCTGCATCGGTGAGTGCGCCGTAAAGACCTCCGGGCTGCGCAGTGAGCTTGCGCTCCAGACGAACGGCGACGGAACTGGGCCCTAGGGTGGGCGTGTCGTCGGTCTGCAACCGGCGCCCATGACGGCGCGCCGCGGCGCGGGGCGATGTTCCGAGCCACTCCAGTCCCGGCCGCTCCGCCCGCTCCTCCGGGTCGGCGGCGTCGGCGACCGCGTGCAGCCGAGCCTCCCAGGTCATGTCCGGACGCGGCCTGTAGGAAGGCATCAACGCCCCGGTAATGGGGTCGAGCACCGCGCGTTCGAAACGATCGACGGCGGCTCCCGCGCGCGTTAGGGCGTTCGTCGCTCGATCCGCTCCTTCATCGAGCCAGGCTCGGTTGGCCGCCGCAAAATAGAGCTTGCGTGTGAACCGACCGCCCGTCCGGGCCGGAGCTTCTGCCCGGAAACGGTCGAAGAACCGCGGCACTGCGATACCCGAAAACATCAGACAGATCAGCGCAACCAGGAGGACGATGGTCGCGGCCAAGGGGGCTTCCACCGCGGCTCCGCTCTGTGGAACGGTCGGGGCCAGCAATTGTGCGAACCAAGAACCTTCGATTCCGCCCGGGACCAATCCAAGCCCGATCGCGACCGCGACCAATCCCAGCCCGATCGCAACGGCACCCATTGTTCGACGTGTGTTGGCGGCAGTATCGTGAAAAGTCGCACGCACGACCCGGTTGGCCGAGAACCACAACCCGAACGCAGCCACCGCTCCCAAGCCGCCGAGCGCGATGGTCCCCCGGGCCCACTCATCCGGTAGCGGCAGAGGTCCTGCAACCAAGGGAAGGGCTATCAGCACAAGTGCCGCCGCGCCTACGAGGGCCGCGGGGCCACGAGCGGTGTCGGTCGGTGGGGCCACCGCCGTGGGGTCGGGCCCGCCGTGCAGGTGGTGCAAGATCGAAGGAGCCGTGAGGAACAGATTCGTCTTGTAGAAGGCGTGCGCCACGAGATGGAAGATCGAGATCGTGTATAGCCCGAGCCCGCACAGGAGCAGCATGAAACCGAGATGGGCGTTCGTGGACGCGGCGAGCATTCCCTTGATGTCGGTTTGGGCGAGGCCCGCGAGCTGGCCGTACAGCACAGTCACTGCTCCGACCAGACCGACCGCCACGAGCGCGATGGGCGCTCGCTCGTATATGGGAGCACTCCGAACCACGAGATAGACACCGGCGGTGACCATCGTTGCCCCGTGTATCAACGCGCTGGACGGCGTGGGGCCTTCCATGGCGCGCGCCAGCCACCCTCCGAGCGGCATCTGGGCGGACTTCCCGGCCGCGCCCAACAGCAAGCACAGACCGACTGCGGTTGCCGTAGCCGCCGACGGCGGAGAACTCAGCACGTCCGCATAGGTCAGCCCGTTGTTGTGAACCGCCAGGACGAAGATCCCCGCGAGCAACCCGGCGTCGCCTACCCGGTTGAGGACGAAGGCCCGGGTCCCGGCTTCACCGGCCGAGCTGCGATCACGGTAGAACGCGATCAACAGATAGGAGCAGGCGCCGACGATCTCCCATGCGATGAATAGCATCAGGTAGTTGTCGGCGAGGACGAGGAACAGCATCGCCGCGACGAACAACGGAAGAACGGTGAAGTAACGGCCGAAACCGGCCTCATTGTGGAGATAGTTGACCGAGAAGCGAGCAACCAGCCAGCTCAGCCCTGCGATCGTCAGGGCCATCGTCGCCGATAGCGGATCCAACTGAAACCCTGCATGAACGGTCAGCGACCCCGTCTCGATCCACGTTCCGAGGGTGACGAAACGCGGAGTCGGGTCGGCGAATGTGATGGCGGCAGCGACGGTCGCCGATCCGGCCGAGAGGCCCACTCCCCAAACCGCGACCCGACCGAGAAGCCGACCGCGCAGAAAGCGTCCGCCGGATACCCGATCCGCGACTGCGAGCACGGCCGCCAAGAGGGAGAAACCTGGGATCGCGGCGATCAGAACGGCTTCTGCCGTCACCGTGTCGCTCCCGACTCGATGCGAGCCGGAGGCAAGAAGCCGGTTCGTCCTTCGTAGTAGTCGAACGAGCTATCCGCCAGGGGAAGCTCTGACGGCTTCCCCTCCCACGCCACGAACCCCTTCCCCGGAACGAACAGCTCGAAGTGCCCGTCGCCGGGATCCAGCGACACCAGGTGGATCCATTCGTTGTCGAGCAACTCGGCAATGGCCGGTTGATTCCCGTAGATCTCGCCCAGGACCCCGACACCCGATTCGACGATCAACAGCAGACGCATGGGTTCGTGGAGCTCGATCATCTGTTTCGGCAGGCCGGTGCGGAGATCACTCGCGGCGCCCTCCATGACCCCGAGCAGACCCGTAACGTTGTGCGGGACCTTGGTGTCGCAACCGAACGCGATGTTGTCGACCGTGGAGAAGTAGTACTCGAGGTTGATGCCCGCGCCGACGGGTCCCATCGCGAGAAGGATCCGCTGGACGACCGAGCCATCGGGGTCGCCGCCGGGGTCATATGAGATGACGAAGGTTCGCCGGTCCAGGAACAGGCCCTGGGTGAGAGCGCGTCGACCTACGAGAGCGACCGCATTCGTGCAATGCCCCCATTCGGGACGTACCTGGGACAGATCGCGTGACCTCTCCTCGACGTGTCTTACCGACCGCTCAAGAGACGAGGTCTTTGGCGCCGAGTAGAACCGCGTGCATCGTTCCCGCGCCGACAGAGCCCGAGCCTTGTCCAGATCACGGCGCAACGCCATCCATTCTGCGCGGTGTGTCTCGGGAATGTCCTGGATGTCGAAGAAGGTGTTCCTGTCGCTCGCGGTGTTGTGTACACCCCCCACGAAGTGGGTGTCCTGCGGGATCTCGATCCCGCGTTTCGCCAGTTCCTCCCGTACCACCGGCCGGTTAACCACGGCGGCAAACGCGCGCGCATTGGGGGCCCCGTGCTTGCCGCCGCATGCTCCGCAGTCATGTGCGGACTCATGAGGGTTGTTCAGCGAAGAAGAGCCATGACCCATGAAGACAACGACGCGAGCGAAGTGATGCGTAAGCCCAATATTCCGCAATTGCGTTTCGATGCGGTCCGCCTGTTCGGTCAAGGTGAACCCAAGCCCGGTGAATTCCGCCGCATCGACGGTTAGTTGCGTCTCCGGCCAAGGGACCAGTCGGTTCTCAACGCGTTCCTTGAGCTCCACCCAATTCCAGGGCGCGAGCACACGAGCGGTCAACGGTACCGATTGGAAGAGTCCGACGAGCTGGGTTAGGAACAAGCCCGAAACGGCATTGCGCTTGAGCTCCCAGTAGGTGTTCTCAGCTGTTTGACGCCACAGGCGGCGGTTGCGTCGTTCTTCGGCTTTAGCTAGAGACGTCTCATCTCCGCGAGGAACCTCCTGCACGCGGTTGGTCGGGATGACGCCGGCGGGACATAGCGGGGTGACATCGTGATCATCGAAACCGCTGAAGTTCATCGCCATGTTGAAGAATCCGCCGGCGCCGAACGTCTCGTATTCCGGGTCGAGCTCGTCGACTGCTCTATGCATCGATTCCTCACGTTCGTCGATGCAGAACACCATCTGAGCTTTGGGTCTGCGGTCGCGCTTCTGCCAACGGCCCTTGGAGCGGTTCGCGGCAAGCGCTCCCAGGATCTCTTCTCGGTAGTGGTGCTCGAAAGCGGCCAACCAGACCGGCCGATGGTCTCTTTCGGGATAAGCATCAAGCGTCGCCAGGATGCGATCTCTACTAGATGATGGCAGCGTCTTGACCTCGTCCGCCGACCATCCCGCGAGTTGGGCCAGCCGGAAGAGCCGCCATACCTGGTCCGCCACGGTCGACAGCGCGCGCGTGGCGGGTTGACGGCTCCAGGTCGACACTTGGAGCGCGACGTGGGACCACTCGTCGCTGCTACCGCCGCTGCGTTCCACGTCCCGTGCCGCTTGGGCCACGATGCCGGGGAGCGATCCGCGGTGCAGCTCCGTGCGGACATAGCACTCGGCGGCGCGAGCACGGAGAGCCTCCGAGAGGCCCGGTACATCGATGACCTCCACGCCCATCGCTCGTTTGAAAGTCTGGCTCACGAGCTCCGCTTCGATCGTGAGCCGGACGGCAAGGTACTGGAGCAGGTCGGCAGGCCGCGCCTTCTGTGGCCCATAACCGGGGTTGCTGCCGAGCCAGTTCATCATCGCCGCCCAGCCCGGTAGCGCGGCCAGCACCCGCCCGAGGTAGGCATGCCGATCGCCGGTTCCAACCCCGAGGCGGTCGAGCTGGATCATGAGTGCTTCGGCCGGATCTTCGGCGATGGTGCCGGTGCGGGGCGGCCACCCGCGCAGCCCCATGACCGCGAGCGTGCGGTCGTGTTCGAGCGACGAGCGCCACGCGCCGTAGAAGCCCAGGGGCCGGTCCGGCATCCTCCACGCCGCTTGTCCGAGGTCGAGGAAACCGGCACAAAGCCGGATCATGTAGCGGTTCACCAAAGCGCGTCCTTCGATGCCGGTCAGCCGCTCCAGCAGGTCTGAGTGCGTGAGGTCTCGCCCCAGCCGCGCGAGATCCGCCTCCAGCACAGATTCGGCCTCGTCCCTCATGATCTGCATGGGGTCTTTACTGCCGATCTGCCGCGCCACAGCAGAGACTGCTCCGGCGGCCGGCACCAAAGACCCCAGGGCCATGAGAGCGTCGAGCCCCGTCCGGCTGTAGGCTCCGTCGTCGAGATCGTGTAACGCGAACCAAGCAGCGCTTGCAGCCTCGCGCAGGTTCGCGTCTCGTGCCTGTTCAGGATCGGTCTCAACGCGTCTCCGCAGCTCCTCCAATACCGGCCGTACCGCGTCCTCGACGGCGGCGCGCTCCTCCGGGTTGAGCAGCACCTCGGGTCCGCTCCCACTTTGGATCGTGGTGAATACCTCTCCCAGCTGATCCATCGAGGCGTGGGGATCACGCGGATCCAGGGTGCGAGGGTCCGTCGGAGACAGCGGATCCGAAACGTCGAAGGCATCCAAGCAGGCGGCCCATAACGATGTCGCCACGAAGGGCTCGGGATCGACCGACATTTGTCTCTTTATGGCTCCCAGATCTCCCGGCAGATCGAGATGACGCCGCGCCACGCGCTCCACGAAGCGAGCTTCTGCGGCGAGCCACACCCGGCGGAGGCGGTTTCGCTCCGACGGCGCGTTCCCCAGCGCCTGATCCACCAGCTTCACGTAGCCTTCGTGCCGGGGGGCGGGCACGCCCATGCCCTCCAGCAGAGCAGCAACGCTCTTGCGCGGAGTGCTGCCGGCCGAGAAATCCTGCAAGACCCTGGCCGTTACCTGGGACGCGATGTCGAGTCCGACCATGCCCCCGAGCCACTCTCCCATCGTGAGATCCCGACCCACCCGGTCGATGCCGTCGCGCAGCTCTCTGGACCCCTTCTCCAGAACCCTGGATCTCATCTCGGGCATCACGTCGTCCATGAGGCGCCGGGTCGAGCCGCGGTCCGATAAGAGGAAGCGGAGCCTGGAGGTGTCGATCGGGTTTATGCCGTGGAGCAGGTGTATTCGCCGGATGTGTGCGTCGGTGACCGTATCGTCTCCCACGGTACCGATGACTTGTTCCCCGCCGGCTTCGGGGCGACCGGCCATCACGGAGTCGAGGTCGGCGTCGGTGATGCGTCCCTTCCGGTAGTGGCCCCGGGTTACCTCGACCGGCAGATAAGCCCGGGCGGCGAAAAAGTCCTCGGCCGCCAGAGCCGCCTCGTCGAAGGGCAGATGCTGGAACCCGTGCAGGGTGTTGTGATGGACGAAGGTCGTGATCGGACCCTGACTGGGAAGCAGGTGACCGAGGTGTTCTACAACTTCAACCAGTCCTTCACGCTGAGACATCCCCGCGCCGGAGTGAGCCAACTCGATCACCTGAACCCAGCGATAAGGGAGTCGACCGTGGTGTCGGACAGATCCAGCGCGAGACCGGGCGCCAGACCGAGGATGACGGCGAAGGCCACAAGGGGAAGGGTCGCAGTCAGCTCCGCGCCGCGCACGTCCGACATGTCTGCCCATTTACTTTCGGTGTCGTCGGCCAACACGCTGCCGAGGACGCGCAATGTAAAGGTGGCGGTTATGAGGATCCCGGCGGCAGCGAACAGAACAGGAAGGCCGAAATCCTGGAAGGCCCCGACCAGAACCTGTACCTCGCCCGGGAATTGGATCAACCCCGGAAGACCCATCGAAGCAAGAAGTGTCAGCGTGAGAAGACCCTTGAACATCGGCATGCGTGAACCAACCCCGGCGATCTGGTCGAGGGCCAGCGTGTGGGTCCGTTCGTAAAGCACGCCGCTCAACAAGAAGAGCCCTCCCGTAACGATGCCGTGCGCGACCATCATGAAGATGGCTCCCGAGAAACCCGTGCGGTTCAGCGCAGCGATGCCGAGGACTACGAAGCCCATATGACTGATGGAGCTGAAGGCGACGACCGCCTTTAGATCGTTTTGTCTAAAGGCCAAGAAGGCACCGTAAAGGATGTTGACGAGCGCTAGAAGGAACAACAATGGAGCCAGTTCGCGGACCCCTTCGGGCAGGATCTCGGTCGAGCGGAGCAGACCGTAGCCGCCGAGCTTCAGCATTACACCCGACAGGATGATGCTTACCGGCGCCGGCGCCTGGACGTGGGCCAACGGCAACCACCCATGGAGGGGGAAGATCGGGATCTTCACTGCGAAGCCGGCTAGTAAGGCGAGGAACGGCACGACCTGGAATCCCGCGGTCCAGCCGTCGCTCGCGTCGATCAGCGCGTCCATGTCGAAGGTGTGGGGGTCGGCCGCGAGATATATCGCGAAGATGCCGATCAGCATAAAGATCGAGCCACCGAGCGTGTACAAGAAATACGTCATGGTGGCACGTTCCTTCTCCGGCCCGCCCCACAACCCGATGAGGAAGAACATTGGCACGAGAGCAATCTCCCAGAACACATACAGAAGGAACCAGTCGCGCGCGACAAAGACGCCAAGGCAGGAAAACTCCAGAAGCAACACCCAGATGAAGAAGGCTTTCGGGTTGCGAGCGATGTGCAGGGTTGACAGCAACGCGACGAAGACCAACAACGTGGTCAGCAGGATCAGAGGTAGTGACAATCCATCCACGGCCAACGTATAGGTCATCCCGAGCTCGGGGATCCAGGTGTGAGATTCGGCGAACTGTGGAGCAGCGGTAGTCCAATCGAACCGCGCCAGCAGGGCCACGGACAGCACCAGCGGTACTGCCGCCGCGATGAGGGCGGAAGCGCGAAGGCGTGCCCGGTTTGCCTCGGGAAGCATGAGCAGTACTGCGAGCCCGAGCAGCGGTGACCAGACGATCCCGCTCAGGATGCCGATGACAACCTCCCCGGTGTCATGTGAGTCCCCAGCTCATAGTGCCTCAGTCGACTCGATCAGACCGTGACCTTGGGAGCTGTGCGTGTGGAGAACCGATGCGGACCCGGCGGGAGTGATTCCTCCCCGACGTAGGTCACCGAGCCATCGTCGTAGGCGTAATCGATTTCGAAATCGTGCAGGCGCTCGAGCACTGTGGGGTCGATGTAGTGAACGTCTCTAAAGTCGAAGGTCACCGCTCGCCCACGAGGCATGTTGTCCAACAGACTGCGAAGCGGGATGAAATTGTGGAATCCAAGCGCGCCTTTGAATTTCACCGAGATCGCATCGCCGCGATCCGATACCTCCATCCTGGGCTTGAAGAGATTGGCCGGTCTTGTTCCTTTGACCAGCGCGTACACGACTCCGAGGACGATCCCTGTGGCCACGCCGATGAGCAGATCCGTGAGCAGAACGGTGAACGCGGTGACGAACATGAGGAGGAAGTCGACCTTGCCGATCTCCCACGCGTGCTTGAAGTCGGCGGGGTGAGCCAGCTTGAAGCCCACCACCAGCAAGATGCCCGCCAATGCCGCCAACGGGATCAGCTCGAGCACCCCGGGGAGCAATAGCACGAACAGGAACAGGAAGACGCCGTGGAAGAAGTTCGACCACCGGGTACGCGCCCCGGCCATGATGTTCGCCTTGGAGCGGACGACCTCGGCGATCATCGGCAAGCCGCCGATCCCGCTGGATACGAGGTTGCCGATCCCCTTGCCGATCAGCTCTCGGTTCATGTTCGAACGCCGCTTCCAGGGGTCAAGTTTGTCTACGGCCTCTGCGGTGAGCAACGACTCGAGGCTTGCGACGAAGACATAGAGGACGATCCATTTAATAGCGGGCCCCGACAATAATCCTGAGAAATCGGGTGTCTGGAATCCTTCGAGGAGACCGCCTCCGAGGTCGAGGCGCGGCCCGGCTCCATTGATGAGAGCGATGACGGTGCCGACTATGACCGCCATCAGGGGGGCGGGAATGACCGCGGAAAGCTTGCCCAGTCTCGGCCACACCACCATCACGAGCACCGCGGCAAGACCGACGAGGGCCGTCTCGATGACCGGGTCGGTGAGGCTCGGAGGGATCTCGGTGAAGATGTGAAATCCATGGGCGCGCGGGTTCTGGTGACCGACGACGATGTGGATCTGTCCGGCCATGATGATGAGCCCGATGCCCGCCAGCATCCCGTGCACTACCGAGAGGGGGAAGAAGCCGGTCAGCTTTCCCGTCTTTGCGAATCCAAGGCCTATCTGGATCGCTCCGGTCACGACGCCGACGGCCAAAGCTCCGCGGAAACCGAGTTCCGTAACGGCGCCCACTACGATCACGATCATGCCGGCCGCGGGACCGTTGATGGTGACGTACGAGCCGGAGAAGAGATTGGCGAGCGTGCCCGCGACGATGCCGGAAATCACTCCTGCGATCGGTGGAGCACCCGAGGCCAGCGCGATCCCGAGACACAGGGGGAGGGCGATCAAGAAGATGATGAGACCGGAGACCACGTCGGTCTGGGCGTTCTGCTTTAGCCCCTCGAGCCAGTCCTTCGGGGGAGTGGGTCTGGCCCCCGCTTGCCCTGCCACCGTCGACTCTGTTGTCATGGCTCTCCCCTCCCTAGGTCCCGAGACCCCAGTACAAGATGGAGAATCTATGAATTCTTCATGAAGAGCAAGCCCACACTAACCCGATTTGGTTCCCCTTAGCATGGGACGGGTCGGCCCGGCTGCCGACGCCGCCCTACAGAGGGGAAGGAAGCAGGGATGAGGCTCCTGGTCGTTGAGGACGAGGACAAGATGCGTAGCGTCCTCCGCCGAGGACTGGAGGCAGCCGGCTACGCGGTCGACGAGGCATCGGACGGCGAGACGGGTCTCTCGCTCGGGTGCGAGGGCAACTACGACGCCATCGTGCTCGACATACTTCTTCCAGGTATCGATGGTTTCGAGGTCTGCAGGCGACTGCGACAGGCCGAGAAATGGGCGCCGGTCCTCATGCTGACCGCGCTGGACGATGTCGACGACAGGATCTCGGGCTTGGATGCCGGTGCCGACGATTACCTCGTGAAGCCGTTCGCCTTTGGGGAGCTGTTGTCCCGCCTGCGGGCTCTCATCCGCCGGGGACGCCCACCGCGGCCGGCCGTTCTGAACTGCGGGCCTCTCCGACTCGACCCCGCGACTCGGCTGGTCTCCTGGGACGCCGAGACCATCGAGCTGTCGCGGCGGGAGTTCGGCCTCCTCGAGTTCTTGCTTCATCACCGCAACGAGGTCGTTCAGCGCGGGACGATCCTGCGTCATGTGTGGGGTGTCGGGGCAGAGGAAAAGTCAAACATCGTCGACGCGTTCGTGAGGAATCTGCGTCACAAGCTCGACCGGCGGTTCGACTTTCCTCTTATTGAAACCGTTCGGGGTGTCGGATTTCGCTTGCGGTGCCCGGCAGAGGAATGACCGGGCGATCCGGGGGCCTGCCGGTTGGAGTACGCATCGCCGCGCTGACCTCTGTGGTCTTGCTGGCGCTCTTGGGCGTCGCGGGGATGCTGGCCTATCAACGATTCGGACTGGCTCTGCGCAACGAGTTCGACGGCCGGCTGGTCCAGCGAGCGCGCACGGCAATTCGGGTCCAGGGGACGGCGGGCGTGCGGGGCGTCATCCTCAACGAGGTGGGCAAGCCGTACGGTTCCGAGTCCGCTGAGGTAGAGATGCAACTGCTCTCGGCGAATGGAGCGGTGGTTGCGGCCACCGCCGGGCTGTCCGGGGTCGAGGGCCTTGTGAAGGGCGGCTCGCTGGTTCGCGTCGCATCGGGAGTGCCGGTCCACGGAGACATCACGATCGACGGCACCAAGTATCGCTTTGCAGGAGTGCCGGTCGGAGACGACGATGGCCACATTCTCGCAACTGCCGCCTCTATAGAGGATGTGAGCCGAGCCGAGAATGCTCTGCTTGAGGTATCCATCCCTCTAATCGTTGTTGCCGGAGTAGCAGCGATTTTCGGAGGAGTGATCATCGCCCGGCTATCTCTTGCTCCGCTGCGGGAATTCGTCTCGCAAGCGGACGCGATCGGCTCCCTCGATCTGTCCCAGCGGCTTCCCACCTCGCGCTGGGCCGACGAGGTGGGACGCTTAGGAGCGACCCTCAATTCGATGTTGCAGCGGCTCGATACCGCGCTACGCCGTGAGCGGCAATTGACCGCTGAGGTAGGGCACGAACTTCGAACACCCCTGGCGATCATCCGAGCCGAGGCCGAGCTGCTGCAGGAGCTGATTGCGGACGAAGGACCCAGCGCCAGTCTCAAGAGCATCCTCGAGGAGGTCGATAGGACGACCCGCGCCGTCGACGACATCCTCTTGCTCGCCCGTGCTGATGCAAGCGCAGGTCTCGATCGATCGGAGTTCGTGGATATCGGTGACCTCGCTCGCACGGTCGTGGAAAGGTTCTCAGCTCTCGCCGCAGGCCAGGACGTGTCCCTTACTTCGTCAGGCGAGGGCCAGGTTATGGGCGACCCCAGACTGATCGAACGGGCGCTCACCAACTTGGTCGATAATGCTTTGAGGCACTCGCCTAATGGGGGAACGGTGGAGATCGAGGTCGGCCAGCAGGAGGCGGGAGCTGTGCTGACCGTGCGAGATAGTGGGCCCGGCGCGCCCGATTCTGCGCTCGAAACCATGTTCGACCGTTACACGCGCGCCGGACCCCGCACCGGCGCTGCAGGCTTGGGTCTCTCCATTGTTGCAGCGGTGGCCCGATCCCACGACGGAAGCGTACAAGCTCGGAACCGGCCCAAGGGGGGCCTCGAGATCACGGTCGAGTTCCACGGAGCGACTGGTGAAGGCGGAGACCACCTAGAGCGTCAGTAGCCGCGAAACGTTCGGTATCGGCATTGAACGCAAGCACGAGATCTGGAGTCCGAGAGAAGGTTGGCGGTGAGGCTATCCCCGCGCGCTCGGGGCCCTCACCGCGGCGGCGAATATCGCGTGATGGATGTCCGACTGGAACACCAGCCCAATCAAGTCGTCCCCCGTGACTACCGGCAGCCTCTGGATCCGGCGAGCCCGCATGAGGCCTGCCGCCCGCAGGGCCAGGGTGTCCGGAGCGACCGTCAGCACCCTCGTGTTCATGATCTCCGCCACGGGACGATGTAGCAGTTCTCCGTAGACCGACAGGATCTCCGACTCGACCCCGGACAGCCCCCACGCGTAAACGTCGCGCGAAGTATCCCGAAGCAGGGCATCGAAGATGTCACGCTCGGCGATCATGCCCGCGAGGCGCGAGCCATCGACCACGGGCAGGGCTTGCTGTCCGGTGAAGACCATGAGCCGGGCAGCGTCGAGAACGCGGCTCTCGATGTCAAGCCGCTCGAACCAGGGCCGCATGACATCGTTTACCTTCACGAGGAACTCCCGGGGCGAGTCGACCTCGGCGGAACGGAGGCGACGCCAGCGGCGCCAAGGTCCCCCTCGGCCAGCGATATTTCTTCTCTTATCGCACACATCGCCCGCCGGCCGCAACACAGAACCGCGAAAGAGGGCGACGGTCCGCCGATCATCTCCCCTTAACCGGTCCCGAACCTAGGAGGTCCCCCCTCATGCGGACCGCCAGCTTTTTGACGACGCTTCTTGGTGCGACTGCTGGGGAGAGATCGACGCCGCTCGCGTCGATTTGGCATATCAGTGGGTGACGTAGAAGGGATATCGCGCTCCGGCCTCGTCAATCTGCACGACGTAGTCAACCTGTGGTGTCTATGCGGCTGTTACCTTGTTGTGTCGCTATGTGACTGCGTCCGGGTGTCGAAACCGCGGGAGTCGTAGAGATGGTGTCGATGCGTCTATCTGCGCCGGTCGTGGTCGTCGCGCTGATGCTGCTGCCGGCGCCCGGCCGTTCGGCTGCCGTCCGGTTGCGCTCGACTCGTATATCGTCATTCTCGCCCGGGGGTGTGGAACATCCGCGCCATGTCGCGAGGGTGCCCTTCGAAATCCACGAGGGGAAGATGATTGCGCGCGGGACGATCGTGGTCGACGACGGTTTTTCGCCCTGCGCCGACCGAGTGCCTGTGGCGCTCGAACGTCTGGTGGACGGTCGTTGGCAATCCATCCGCAGCACCGAAGCCGATTCGAATGGCGACGTGTTACTCCGCGCCCGATCGCGTCCCGGACGGTATCGAATCCACGCTCCTGAGGTCGTGATCGGCGAGGACGACGTTCGAGACGTATGTGTCGCCGCATCGTCATCATCGTGGAAGCTGCAACTCGTCAGGCGCTACAGACGGATCGGCGAATCGGTGCAGGGGCGGAAGATCGGTGTATGGGAGCTGGGCAACCCGCGCGCCCAGCCGATCCTGCTCGTCGGATGCATTCACGGGAATGAGTGCGCCGGTCTCCCCGTCGTCCGGAACCTGATCAGAGATGCGTTGCCCCGGACGGTGCGGCTGTTCATAATCCCCAACCTGAACCCCGATGGCTATGCCGCGAGAACCCGCCAGAACGCCCGCGGCGTCGACCTAAACAGGAACTTCCGTCACCTCTGGAGGCGGATCACGGACCCGGTTTATTACTCGGGGCCGCACCCCCTCTCGGAACCAGAGACGCGCGTCGCCCGCAGGTTCATCAGGGAACGGCGGCCTCGCATCACGATCTGGTTTCACCAGGCGATGAACGAGGTCCTCGGGCCGTTCAAGGGTGCTCACGCGCCCGCTCCGTGCTACGCGCGCCTCGTGCAGCAGGCGTACCGCCGAGAGCCCCCTACGCCCGGAGGTGCCACGACGTGGCAGAACCACGCCCTCCCGGAAACGACTGCGTTTCTGCACGAACTGCCGCACTGGGGTGCGCTCTCCCGAGAAGAAGAGAGGCGGTACACCGGCGCGCTGCGAAAGTTGATCCGGTGGTACGGCAAGGGTGCGCGTGAACCCTGCCCGACCTAGCCGGCGCCGCTTGCGCTTCATCTCAGTACTGTAGAAGTCACTATGCTGCCGCGGTGGTCTACGTGGCTCTCCTGCGCGGCGTCAACGTCGGCGGCAAGAACAAGGTCAACATGAAAGAGCTGAAAGCGACCTTCGAAGACGCCGGCATGACGTCGGTGAGGACGTACATCAATTCGGGCAACGCCATCTTCACAACGGCGGGTCGACGGCAGCTTCGGTTGGCGGACACCCTCGAGGACGCGATCGCGAGGCGCTTTGGGTTCAGGATCGATCTCCTCGTGCGGGACCTCAAGAACATGCGAGCGGTTGTGAAGGCGATCCCGCCAGGCTGGAAGAACGACGACACGACGAAGTGCGACGTCATGTTCCTGTGGGACGCCGTCGCACGGCCGTCGATCCTGAAGCAGTTGCAGGTGAAACCCGATATAGACGACGTGCGGTATGCGGCCGGAGCAATCATCTGGCGGGCCGATCGCAACGGCCTCACGAGGAGCGGGATGATGAAGCTTGTTGGTACCGACCTCTACAAACAGATGACGATCCGCAACGTGAACACGACGCGCAGGCTCCTCGAGCTCATGACGACGTAGGGGCGATCGACTCGAGCGGGCCTCTAGAGGGCGTGCGAGGATTGTGGAAAGGACACCACGGCCGGTGGGGCGGGACAGCGCGATCTGGGTGACATCCATGATGGGGAATTTCAGGAAAGGGTCGCGCGGCCGCATCGGGTCAGCGCGGATTACGAGCGAACGTTTCCGGACGCGGCACTAGGGGCGGATGTTTAGCCCCTGCGATAGAGGCGCGTCGTCACCGGTGCGAACACGAGGGTTAGTGCGGCTGCTACCGCCAGCACGATACCGATGTCCCCCGCGCGGGCATTCCCCTCCATCAGCCCGCGGGACGCGGTGGCGAGGATCGAGATCGGGTTGACGTTGACGAACGTCTCGAGCACCGGAGGCAACGTCTCTGGGCGGACGAAGACGTTGGAGAGGAACGTGACCGGGAAGATCCCCATGAACCCCGCGTTCATGACCGCGTTCGGGGAGCGCAACAGCAACCCGAGTGTCGTGAAGACCCACGACAGGCCGAAAGCGAAGATCACCACCAGGCACAGTGCCGCGACCGCGCCGGGAACGCCGGCAGGAGGGCGGTAGCCGAGGATCACCCCGACCATGATGATCACCGTGCCGGCGATGACGTAGCGCACGGTGTCGCCCAGCAGCGAGCCCACCAGGGGAGATGGCTTCCAAATAGGCAGGGAGCGGAAGCGGTCGACAACGCCTTTGGTCAGATCCGTGTTGAGCGCCACCCCCGAATAGACCGTGGTGAACAGCACCGACATCACGAGGATCCCCGGAAGGATGTAATCGCGATAGGCACCCGTGGACCCGGCTATCGCGCCGCCGAACAGGTAGGTGAACATCAGAACGAACATCACCGGCGTAATCGTCACGTCGAGGAGTTGCTCGGGAACGTGCTTGACCTTGAGCATCCCACGCCAGCCGAAGGTGAGAGCCGTCGACAACGCGTTCGCCCTGGGTGGGCGTGACGTAGAGGCGATCGCCTTGCGGACCGCGGCCTCGTCGGCGCCGGACGGGGGGGCCGGTTTGGTGGTCCGCATCGCGCTCATACCGATTGCTCCTCCTCGCTGGGATCGAGATCCTCGGACGAAACCTCTTCTGCCGGGTGCCCGGTCAGGGCCAAGAAGACCTCGTCGAGGCTCGGCTGGCCGAGCGAGAAGTTGGCGATGCGCACACCGGACCGCGTCAACTCGACGATCGCCTCGGCGGCACGGTCGGGGTCCGAGCACGCCGCCGACAAGGCGGCTGGATCTGGCTCTAGGGTGATGGTTCCGAGTTCGGAGGCCAGCACCTGTTCGGCCTGGAGGCGCTGCGCGGGATCCAGCAAGCGCACCTTCAGCGCGCCGGAGCCCACGGAAGCCTTGAGTTGACTCGGCGTCCCTTCGGCGATCATCCTGCCGTGGTCGATGACTGCGATCCCGTCGGCGAGCTGGTCTGCTTCCTCGAGGTACTGGGTGCAAAGCAAGATCGTGGTACCTCCGGCGACGAGCGCCCGGATGATGCCCCAGACCTGGTTTCGCGAGCGCGGGTCGAGGCCAGTCGTCGGCTCATCCAGGAACATGAGCTCCGGGGTGACGACGATGGATGCGGCAATGTCGAGCCGCCGCCGCATCCCGCCGGAGTAGTTCTTGACCAGCCGGCTCTCGGCTTCCGCGAGCCCGAAGGCCTCCAGAAGCTCGGTCGCCCGAGCTTTCGCGTCAAAGCGCTTCAGACCAAGAAGCCTGCCGATCAGGATCAGGTTCTCGCGGCCGGTGAGGTCTTCGTCCACCGAAGCGAGCTGCCCGGTGAGGCTTACTGCGCCGCGTACCGCGTCGCTTTCCTCCACGATGTCGTGCCCAAGAACCCGGGCGCTGCCGGCGTCGGGACGGATCAGTGTCGCCAGCATGCGGATCGTCGTGGTCTTGCCCGCGCCGTTCGGCCCGAGCATCCCGTAAACGGACCCACGCGGCACCGCCAGATCGACCCCGTCGACGGCGCGCGTTTCGCCGAAGGACTTGACGAGGCCCGTGGCCTCGATCGCGAGTGGCGATTTCGTTGTCATCTAGCTCCTCGGAGATCGGTCTCGTCGTTCACTACACAGACCGGGCTCATCATCGAAACTCATCGCGATGAGCTCGCCTGCTTTCGCGCACGGGCCCCGCACTCACTTTTGCAACGCCTCATGGCATGTGCTTGTTCCCCTTCCCCGAGACACCGGGGGTATGGGTGAGTGCCACGCGGTGGACGGAGATCGCGGCTCGACGCGCCAAATCGTATCGCCCGGAGGCGCTACGCCGGGCCCTCCACCTGTGCGATGAGCATCGGCGCGCGATCTTGCGTTCGTTCTCGAGCTGGACGATCCGACGCTTGGCCGCCAGCAGCTCCCGTGCTCGCCACTGGATAAGCCCCGGCTCGAGCCCTCTATCGAGCGGTCTTGGCGCCGCCAGTTGTAATCGTCTAACTGCCGATCCCTGATCTCGAGCGACGTCGACAACCTTGCGACCGGCATCGATCAGGTAAGAACCCTGCGCCGGAACTCCGGCGAATAGCCCCGTCTTCCCATCCTGTGCTCCTTGTTCAGGTGGCACAGGAATCCAATAACGAAACTCCGTCAAACCGGGGGCAACCCGGAGCCTCCACCAAACACGGTGCGATTCAACACCTAGGGGAGACGAGAGGTATGACCCGCAGCCCCGGTGGGTACTTGCACCTTGAGCTGGCGGCGGACAGGCAGGGGCACACGATGGGCAATGTGAGCGGGCACGGCGGGCACACCTACCGATTACGTGGCGATAGCACGACCGGGTACACCGCCGAACGGACCGCTTTGCTCGTTATCGATCCGGTCAACGACTTCCTGTCGGAGGGCGGCGCGGCATGGGATCTGACGCGAGGCACGGTGACCAAACACGATGTCGTCGGCCACCTCGCCCAAGCGATCCACGGCGGGCGCTCGCGCCGCATCCCGGTGCTGTTCGCCCCGATGGCTTATACCCGCGACGACTACGATGACGAGCAACTGCAGCGGCGGAGCGGCATCCACCGAGTGATGTTCGAACGTGAGATGTTCCTCGCCGGCTCCTGGGGTGCGGACTTCCACCCCGACCTGAAGCCAGCCGAGGATGAGATCGTTCTCACACCCCACAAGGGGAGCGACGTGTTCGAAACCGACCTCCCCGATCAGCTCGAACGGCTCGGCACCAGTCATCTCGTCATCTCTGGCTTGCTCGCGAACCTATGTTGTGAGGGTACCGGTCGCCACGCTAGCGAGCACGGTTACGATGTAACGTTCCTGCGCGACGCGATTGGCGCAGTGAACCTGCCCTCGTACGAGGCGTCGATCCGCATCAATTATCCGCTGATCGGTAACGCGGTCCTCGACGTCGCCGCCTTCCTGCACATCGTTGACTCGGGGGGCACGCCGCCGGCGGAAGGCGATACCGTCATAGGCTCGGACCAGCTGAAGATCGGGACCGTGCAGCAGGTTGTCCCCGAGGAAGCCGACCGCCCGGGCTACCTGCTTGTGCCCCGTGGGATCTTCAACCGCGACACCCACATCCCGCTCGGCGCGATCACGAAAACCGTTCCCGGAACGGTATATGTCCACCTGCCGCGCCTCGTCGTCAAGGACATGCCGTGGGATCAGGCGCCCACGGGCCAAGCAGTGACCAGGAAGCTCGGCCCGTCCCGCGATGAGGTGCCGGCCCTGTACGGGTCGATGGATCCCACCGCCGATCGCGGCTGAAGTCTCGGTTCCCGGACCCGCGCGCAGAAAAAAAGCGCCCGGAGGCGCCTTGGCCTTTTCGGCCGGTGTCGAAAATCCGTAATCATGCATTCATCGACGGGAACAATCGCACTGGCGTGTTGGCGACGATCCTCTTCTGCAATCTCAACGGCTACCCGATCGAAACATCTCAGGAGGATCTGATCGCGTCAGCGTTAGATATCGCCGAGGGGCAGATCGATGTTGAGGGATCGCGGGCATCCTCAAGAGCTGTGGGCGACCTCTTCTTCTTCCGGAGGGCTAGCGACAATGATCAATAGAGCTGCTCTAACCCTCCGCTACAAGCAGCCCTTCGTCGACTGGATCAATACCGTGGATCCGCCTTCTGACCTTCACAACCTCACTCTGGCGGATGTCGGCCGGGAGCGTACCGTGTACCTAATCGAAGTCGAGGATGAAGAGGAACTCACCCGAGGGCTCACGCGTCATCACGAAGAGCTCTTCGAGCAAGAACTGTTCGGCTGGTACACGGATCCTGCGCTGTGGCCGCGCGACCGGTCGCTTAAGAGGCCAAAGGAGTGGTGTTCCTTCGAGCTCCACACCGTGGTTATCGATACAGGTGAGACGCCGTTGGAAGACGACGCGCTCTGATAGAGCGGTACCTGATTTCGGATCGAACTCACGGATTCTTGATCCGTGGGTTGGAGCGCTCGTCACAGCACGTCATCGATCAATGCTTCGCACAAACTCCCGGGTTGTTTTCTGTGGACCTTTTTGGCCCTAATCGTGAGTGCAGTGTTGCGGCGACCTGGGCCTTTAGCGTGGGTCGCATGAGCGACAGCACGAATATTTCTCGGCATCGACGCTACCGGGCGTGGAACGAGTTCAGAGGCGGGCGGCCGAAGGCACTCGCGTCTTGGCGCGTTACCGGACGGCGGCGCGCACCAGCGTCAGTAAGGGCCCGGGGACGATCCCCAGCAGCAAGGTCAAGGTTGCCGTGGCGATTACCGGGACCAGAACTCCTCGAGGCACCGGCCCACCGGATGCCGTGGCCGCGTACGGCGGCGACCAGCCGGCTTCGGCTTGTGGCAGTGGAGACAGCGAGGTCCGGATTAGACGAAGGTAGTAGGTCGCCGACAGCACCGTGGATGTCGCCAGCACTACGAGCACGAGCCATTGTTTCGCCCCCACGGCTCCGATGAACAGGAAGTACTTGGTGACGAAGCCAACGGTGGGCGGAAGTCCGACGATAGACGCCGCACCAATGGCAAGCACGCCGAGCAAGATTGGCATCCGCTGAGCGAGCCCTCGAAGTTCGTCGATTCTGGTCGCCCCGATTCCCATCGCGACCGCTCCGACCGCGAAGAAGAGAGTGATCTTGCTGAACGAATGACCGACGAGGTGGAGGACGGCGCCCGTTGCGGCCGCTTCATTCAGCAGGGCGATCCCCAACGCCATGTAAGACAGTTGTCCGATCGTGGAGTAGGCGAGTATCTCCTTGAGGTTGCCAAGACGAAGCGCTATGAGGGAAGCGACGAGGATCGTGATGCAGGTCGCGATCAAAGTAAGTCTCCCCAGTCCACGCGACGCGATCGCCTGCTCCCCAAACACCTCGAGCAGCACCCGGAACAGTGTGAACACGCCGACGTTGACCACCGCCACGGCGTGAAGAAGGGCGCTTACAGGGACCGGCGCCACCATCGCGGCGGGAAGCCATGCGTGAACCGGCACGAGCGCTGCTTTGGCGATCCCAAAGAGGAACAGTACGTAAGTGAAGACCGGCAGAAGACCTGTCGGCTCAGCTCCGAAAAGGCCTCCCGGCGTGAAAGTGAACGAGCCCGTCTGTGTGTACGTCAGTACGATGGCAGGAAGGAACAGAGCGACTCCGGTTCCAAGTTGATACGCCAGGTAACGCCGTCCGCTTGTCGATGCCTCATCGGTGCCGGTGAACGTGACAAGTGGGTAGGTGGCGATCGTCATGGCCTCATAGAAGAGATAGAGAGTGAGGAGATTGGAAGAGAAAGCGACGCCGGCGGTTGACGTGATCGTGATCGCCACGAGCACGTGGAGCCGCGTGAGGGAGGGGTGCGAGCGACCCAGATAGCCGATCGAATACACCGTGGTGAGCAACCAGAGCGGGGAGGCAGTCAGGATCAGGATGACCCCAAGGGCGTCTGCACGGAAGGCGATCGGTGCGTCAGGCAGGAACTCAACGATGTTGAAGCTTGTTCCGCGTCCGTCGAGTACCTCCGGTAGGAGTGCCAAGACGGCGACGATCTGGCACACGCCGGCGCCGATCGCGGCCCAATCACGGAGCTGGGGCCGCTCGCGCAACAGTGCTGCCGCGGCCGCTCCCAGAAGGGGGATGAGGATCGGCAGCAGCAGCTTCACATGTCCACCCCTACACCGGCGGTAACGGCCAGCCGCTCAACCAGTTGCGCGATGGATGCCTCGGCGGGGTCCAGAACGAGCGAGGGAAATATCCCCAGAAGCACTATCGCCGCCGCGACCACGAATGCCAGCGTGGCTTCCCGAGGCCCCAGGTCGACGATGTGGTTGACGGATTCTCGCGTGACGGGGCCATAGAGGGCTCGTTGCAACCAGATGAGTGAGTAGCCCGCTGCCAGCACAACGATGGCGAGAGCGATGAGAGAAGGCGGGCCGAACTCGCGGAACGCCCCGAGCAGTGCGAGGAATTCTCCGGGGAAGCCACTTGTGCCGGGAAGGGCCGCCTCCGCAAAGGCGAACACCAGGGCAAAGGCGGCTAGAGCAGGTGCCCGGACGCTCAGCCCTCCCAAAGCGGCAAGGTCGGTGGACCCCAACCTCTGATGGACGAATCCGGCAACCAGCAACAGTCCCGCCGAGGTCAGGCCCAGGTTCGCGAGCAGGAACATCGCTCCCGACACTCCGTCAGAGTTCCCCGAAGACAGACCGAGCAGGGCGAGACCGACGTGGCCCACCCCTGCGAAAGCGATCAACCGGCGCAGGTCGGGCTGAGCCAGAGCCGCAAGACCTCCGTACAGGATCGCGAGGATCGCGAGAACCGCGATCAACCATTTCCATTCCATGAAGGCGTCGGATGTCAACGGCATGATGAACCGCAAGAACCCATATACGCCGACCTTGAGTCCCCCGAGCAGGATGCCCAGTCCTATGGGACCTTCTTGCAACGCGGGTGGCAGCCATGAATGCAGCGGAAACAGAGGCGCTTTGAGCATGAATGAGAACGCCATCAGGAAGAACACAATGGTTCCCAGACCCGCGGGAATACCGACCTCGAGAAGCGCTAGGTAATCGAAGGAAAGAGAACCCGTCACGTCGCGGTGGTTGACGCTTAGCAGAACGAATGCAGCAAGCAGTGTCACCGACCCCATCAGCATCGCCAGGACGTACTTCGTAGCTGCGTGCCCGCGGCCCGGGCCGGTACCCCACAGCTTTATCAATACGAAGGTCGGGATCAGCATCAACTCCCAGAACACGAAGAAGAGCGCAAGGTCTAAAGCTGTGAAGATCCCTGCGGACGCGGTCGAGAAGGTCAGCACGGAGATGAGATAGGGCTTCTGGCGATGGGCGACCGTCGTGCGTGCGTGGGCCACCGCGATCACCGTTAACAACGCCGTGAGTGGCAGGAATGGCGCCGACAGGCCGTCGACCCCGACGTGGATGCTGGCGCCGATCGCGTCTATCCAGGGAAGCTGCTCTCGGAACTGAAAGCCTGCCGTAGGCGCTGCTGCAAATCGAGCAAACAACGCGATCGCCATCCCAAGCTCGACGAGCGCGCCGATCAGCGCAAGCCGGTGGATCAACCGGATATCGCGGAGTGGAACGAGGCAAAGGGCCACCAGGAGCGGCCAGAACAACAGCAGGACAAGAACTGAGAAGCCGCGGCCGGATCCGTCGATCAAGGCCGCCCCCCGATCATGGCGACGCCGGTCCCGACGTCTTCAACTCTTTGTTCGAGCCAGGTCAAAGATGGACGCATCCGATGGATGAAGGGGCTCGTTCCGAGACCGATCCAGAAGATGAGAGCGGCCAAGGCCACGACGATCGCTCGCTCTCCACGCGTGAGGTCGTAGATGCGCTCGGAGAGTGTCTTGTGAGGCTCCCCCATGAAGCCGCGCATGAAGTACGACAGCGAGTATGCGGCGGTCAATAGAACACCGAGGCCGGCGATGACCGCGATCCACCAACTGCGCTGGTAGCCGCCCAGCATCACGAGGTGCTCGCCGTTGAATCCGTTAGTCCCGGGAAGACCGATCCCCGCAAGCGCGACCACCAGGAACGCCGTCGTCATGAGGGGAGCGGAGGAAACGAGCCCTCCGAGGGAACCGAGTTCAGGCTGACCGATGCGGGCGGTCAGGAACCCGGCGATGAAGAACAACCCGGCGCCTACGATCCCAAGGTTGATCATCTGCAACAGCGCGCCCTCGAAACCATTGAGATTCAAAGAGAAGAGCCCGAGCATGACTACCCCCATGTGCGCGACGCTGGCGAATGCCAGTAAGCGCCTTAGGTTCGTTTGCCCTAGAGCGAGAAAAGAACCGTAGATAACACTGACGGCACCGGCCACGGCCATGACCCAGAGCCATTCCTGAGCCGAATCGGGGAAGAGTGGGATGACGAAGCGAAGGAATCCATAGGTCCCCAGCTTCACGCCGACCAGGAACACGCTCATCCCCACCACCGGCCCGTGATCGAGCACTTTCGGGAGCCACGTATGGAAGGGGAAGAGCGGCGCCTTGGCCGCGAGTCCCAACGCGAAGAGCACGAACGGCCACGTTTGCGACGAAGGAGGTAAGCCGGCAGCGCTCAACCGTCCCAACTCGTATGAGGCGCCGTCACCGGTCGCGTCTGCGTATGCGTTGCCGGTGAGGACGATCCCGATCAGCATCAACGCCGCTCCTACACCAACGTAGCCGACGTAGTTGCGCGCGGCATCAAGGCGCTGCGGCCCCGTCCCCCAGCGCGTGATCAGGAACCAACTCGGGATCAGCTCGGCTACGAAGAAAAACCAGAAGATGACTAGATCGAGCGAGATGAAGGCCCCCAGCATCGTCGCCTCCAACAACAGCAGCGCCGCGGAGTAGCCGGAGGCGGTCCCCACCACGGGAGGGTCCGCCTCGGAGCGCCGCGCTGGGATGTTGTGTTCGGCGTAGGCGATCACCATCAGTCCGAGGAGCGCTGTGAGCGGCACGAACAGGACGCTCACCCCGTCCACTCCGACGTGCCACGAAACACCGAGGAAAGCTCCGGTCCGTTCGACGAACTGCATGTCTGAAGTGCCGGGCTCGAAGGCCAACGCGACGGCTACCGTCCCGACAAACTCCAGAGCCGCGGCCGCGACAGCAACGCGTGTCGCGACGCGACCATCACGCAGGAAAGAGACGACCGCCGCTGCCACCACAGGGAACAGGAGCAGGAGGCTCAGGACGGGAAACCCGACCTGGTCGACGGCCAACAACTCGTCCGGCATCAGCGGACCGCCACAGCGGCGACGATGCAGATCAGCGCGACGACGGCGGCAACAACCGGTCTCCCGAGGAACGTTTCCATCAGCAGCAAAGCCCTCCGGATGCGTCCTCCGAACTGAGCGACCCGACCGGGTCCCAATTGGAAGACGTGGTTCTCGATCGTTTCCGTGATCGATGCAAGCGTCAGCGAGAGCCGTTCGAAAGCACTTTCGACCCCTCGCTGAAACACGACTCGCTCCGTGCGCTGGCTGAACGACGAACCTGCATCGGTGAGCGCGCCGTAAAGGCCACCGGGTTGCGCGGTGAGCTTGCGCTTCAGCCGAACGGTGACGGAACTAAGTCCTGCTGTGGCCGTGTCCTCTGGCTGCAACCGGCGACCTGCGCGGCGCGTTCCGTCGCGGCGCGCCGTTTCGAGCCACTCCAGTCCGCGCCGCTCCTCCCGCTCGCCCGGATCGGCGGCCTCGGCGATTGCCTGCATCCGAGCCTCCCAGGTCATGTTGGGACTCGGCCTGTACGAAGGCATCAACGTTCCGGTGATGGGATCGAGCACCGCGCGTTCGAAACGATCGACGGCGGCTCCCAGACGCGCTAACGCGTTCGTCGCTCGATCCGCTCCTTCATCGAGCCAGGCTCGGTTGGCTGCCGCGAAATAGAGCTTGCGTGTGAACCCACTGCCCGTTCCCGCCGGGGCCTCTGGCCTGAAACGGTCGTAGAACCGCGGCACCGCGATACCCGAAAACATCAGGCAGATCAGCGCGGCCAGGAGGACAATGGTCGCGGCCAAGGGGGCTTCGACTGGGGCTCCGGTCTGTGGGACGGTGGGGGCCAGCAATTTTGCGAACCAAGAACCTTCGATCCCGCCGGGCACCAATCCGAGGGCGATGGCGACAGCGACCAATCCAAGTCCGATCGCAACGGCAGTCACCGTTCGACGTGTGCTTGCGGCGTTGTCGTGGAAAGTGGCACGTACAACCCGGTTCGTCGAGAACCACAACCCAAACGCAGCCACCGCTCCTAGGCCGCCGAGCGCGATCGCGCCTCGGGCCCACTCATCCGGCAACGGCAGAGGTCCTGAAACCAGGGGAAGGGCTATCAGCAGAAGTGCCGCCGCCGCTACGAGTGCCGCGGGGCCACGAGCGGTGTCGGTCGGCGGGGCCACCGCCGTGGGATCCGGCCCCCCGTGGAGGTGGTGCAAGATCGAAGGGGCCGTGAGGAACAGATTCGTCTTGTAAAAGGCGTGCGCCACGAGATGGAAGATCGCGATCGTGTACAACCCGAGTCCGCACAGGAGCAGCATGAAACCGAGATGGGCGTTCGTGGAGGCGGCGAGCATCCCCTTGATGTCGGTTTGGGCGAGGCCCGCGAGCTGGCCGTACAGCACGGTCACTGCTCCGACCAGACCGACCGCTACCAGCGCGATGGGCGCTCGCTCGTAAATGGGAGCGCTTCGAACCACGAGATAGACACCGGCCGTCACCATCGTTGCCCCGTGTATCAAGGCGCTGGACGGCGTAGGGCCTTCCATGGCGCGCGCCAGCCATCCTCCAAGCGGCATCTGGGCGGACTTCCCCGCCGCCCCCAGCAGGAGGCAGAGACCGACTGCGGTTGCCGTACCCGCCGACAGCGGGGAAGTCAGCACGTCGGCGTAGCTCAGCCCGTTGTTCTGAACCGCCAGGACGAAGATCCCAGCGAGTAATCCGGCGTCACCTACGCGGTTGAGGACGAAGGCCCGCGTGCCGGCTTCGCCGGCCGAGATGCGATCACGGTAGAACGCGATCAAGAGATAAGAGCAGGCGCCGACGATCTCCCATGCGATGAAGAGCATCACGTAGTTGTCGGCGAGGACGAGGAGCAGCATGGCCCCGACGAACAACGGAAGAACGGTGAAGTAACGGCCGAAACCGTCCTCATTGTGGAGATAGTTGACCGAGAAGCGAGCAACCAGCCAGCTCAGCCCCGCGATCGTCACCGCCATCGTCGCCGAAAGCGGATCCAACTGGAAACCTGCATGAACAGTCAGCGAACCGGTCTCGATCCACGTTCCGAGGGTGACGAAACGGGGAGTCGGGTCCGCGAATGTGATGGCGGCAGCGACGGTCGCGGATGCGGCTGAGAGGCCCACCCCCCAAACGGCGACCCGGCCGAGTAGCCGACCGCGCAGGAAGCGTCCGCCGGATACCCGATCCGCGACCACGAGCACAGCCGCCAGGAGGGGACACCCCGGGATCGCCGCTATCAGAATGCTCTCTGCCGTCACCGCATCGCTTCCGACTCGATGCGGACTGGAGGCAGGAAGCCGGTTCGTCCTTCGTAGTAGTCGAACGAGTTCGCCGCCAGGGGAAGCTCTGACGGCTCTCCCTCCCACGCCACGAACCCCTTCCCCGGGACGAACAGCTCGAAGTGCCCGTCGTTGGGATCAAGCGACACCAGGTGGATCCATTCGTTATCGAGCAGCTCGGCGATAGCCGGTTGATTCCCGTAGATCTCGCCCAGGACCCCGACCCCCGATTCGACGATCAACAGCAGACGCATGGGTTCGTGGATCTCGATCATCTGTTTCGGCAGGCCGGTGCGGAGATCACTCGCGGCACCCTCCATGACCCCGAGCAGACCGGTAACGTTGTGCGGGACCTTGGTGTCGCAACCAAACACGACGTTGTCGACCGTGGAGAAGTAGTACTCGAGGTTGATGCCCGCCCCGACGGGTCCGAGGGCAAGAAGGATCCGCTGGACGATCGAGCCATCGGCATCGCCGCTGGGGTCATAGGAGATGACGAAGGTTCGCCGGTCCAGGAACAACCCTTGGGTGAGCGCGCGTCGACCTACGAGAGCGACCGCATTGGTGCAATGTCCCCACTCGGGACGTACCTGCGACAGGTCGCGTGACCTCTCCTCGACGTGTCTTACCGACCGCTCTAGAGACGAGGTCTTTGGAGCCGAATAGAACCGCGTGCATCGTTCCCGCGCCGACAGAGCCCGAGCTTTGTCCAGATCGCGCCGCAGCGCGATCCATTCTGCCCGGTGTGTCTCGGGAATGTCCTGGGTGTCGAAGAAGGTGTTCCTGTCGCTCGCGGTGTTGTGTACACCTCCCACGAAGTGGGTGTCCTGCGGGATCTCGATGCCGCGTTTCGCCAGTTCCTCCCGTACCGCCGGACGGTTAACCACGGCGGCAAACGCGCGCGCATTGGGCGCTCCGTGCTTGCCGCCGCATGCTCCGCAGTCGTGTGCGGACTCATGGGGGTTGTTCAACGAAGAAGAGCCGTGACCCATGAAGACAACGATGCGAGCGAAGTGATGCGTAAGCCCGATATTCCGCAGTTGCGTTTCGACGCGGTCCGCCTGTTCGGTCAGTGTGAACCCAAGCCCGGTGAATTCCGCTGCGTCGACGGTGAGTTGCGTCTCGGGGGAAGGGACCAGTCGGTTCTCAACCCCTTCCTTGAGCTCCATCCAGTTCCACGGCGCGAGGACACGAGCGGTCAACGGTACCGATTGGAAGAGTCCGACGAGCTGGGTCAGGAACAACCCCGAAACTGCGTTGCGCTTGAGCTCCCAGTAGGTGTTCTCAACAGTTTCACGCCACAGGCGACGGTTGCGTCGTTCTTGGGCTCTCGCTTGAGACGTCTCATCTCCGCGAGGAACCTCCTGCACGCGATTGGTTGGGATGACGCCGGCGGGACATAGCGGGGTGACATCGTGATCATCGAAACCGCTGAAGTTCATCGCCATGTTGAAGAATCCGCCGGCGCCGAGCGTCTCGTACTCCGGGTCTAGTTCGTCGACTGCTCTATGCATCGACTCCTCGCGTTCGTCGATGCAGAACACCATCTGAGCTTTGGGTCTGCGGTCGCGCTTCTGCCAACGGCCCTTGGAGCGGTTCGCGGCAAGCGCTCCCAGGATCTCATCGCGGTAGTGGTTCTCGAAAGCCGCCAACCAGACCGGCCGATGGTCTCTTTCGGGATAGGCATCAAGCGTCGCCAGGATGCGATCTCTGGTCGATGGTGGCAGTGTCTTGACGTCCCCCGCCGACCATCCCGCGAGTTGCGCCAGCCGGAAGAGCCGCCATACGTCCTCAGCCACCGTGGACAGAGCGCGCGCCGCGGGTTGACCGCTCCAAGTCCACGCTTGGAGTGCGACGTGGGACCACTCGTCGCTGCTACCACCGCTGCGTTCCAGGTCCCGTGCCGCCTGCGCCACGATGCCCGGGAGCGACCCGCGGTGCAGCTCCTTGCGGAGGTAGCACTCGGCGGCGCGAGCGCGGAGCGCCTTGGCGAGGGCGGGTACATCCATAGCGTCCACGCCCATCGTTCGTTTGAAGCTCTGGCTCACGAGTTCCGCTTCGACCGTGAGCCTGACGGCCAGGTACTGGAGCAGGTCGGTAGGCCGCGCCTTCTGTGGGCCATAACCGGGGTTGCTGCCGAGCCAGTTCATCATCGCGGCCCAGCCTGGTAGCGCGGCCAGCACCCGCCCCAGGTAGGCATGCCGATCGTCGGGTGCAATCCCGAGACGGTCGAGCTGGATCATGAGTGCTTCGGCCGGATCTTCGGCGACACTGCCGCTGCGGGGCGGCCATCCGCGCAACCCTAAGGCCGCGAGCGTGCGGTCGTGTTCGAGCGACGAGCGCCACGCGCCGTAGAACCCCAGGGGCCGGTCCGGCATCCTCCACGCCGCTTGTCCAAGGTCGAGGAAACCGGCACAAAGCCGGATCATGTAGCGGTTCACCAAGGCGCTTGCTTCGATGCCGGTCAACAACTCCAGCAGGTCTGCGTGCGTGAGGTCTCGCCCCAGCCGCGCGAGATCCGCCTCCAGCGCAGATTCGGCCTCGGTCTTCATGATCCGCATGGGGTCCTTTTCGCCGATCCGCCGCGCCACGGCAGAGACGGCTCCGGCGGCCGGGACCAGAGACGCGAGGGCCACCAGAGCGTCGAGCCCCGTCCGGCTGTAGGCTCCGTCGTCGAGATCGCGTAACGCGAACCAAGCTGCGCTTGCAGCCTCGCGAAGGTTCGCGTCTCGTGCCTGTTCGGGATCGAAATCGACGCGAATCCGCAGCTCCTCCAATACCGGTCGTACCGCGTCCTCGACGGCGGCGCGCTCCTCAGGGTCGAGCCTCACCTGGGGCCCGCTCCCACTTTGGATCATGCTGAATGCCTCCCCGAGGTGATCCATCGAGGCGTCTGGATCACGCGCATCCAGGGTGCGAGGGTCCGTGGGAGACAGCGGGTCCGAAACGCCGAAGGCATCCAAGCAGGCGGCCCATAACGATGTCACCGCCAAGGGTTCGGGGTCGACCGACATTTGTCTCTTCATGGCTTCCAGTTGTCCCGGCAGATCGAGATGACGCCGCGCCACGCGTTCCACGAAGCGAGCTTCGGCGGCGAGCCACACCCGGCGGAGATGGTCTCGATCCTGCCGCGCGTCCCCAAGCGCCTGATCCACCAGGTTCACGTAGCCTTCGTGCCGCGCGGCCGGCACGCCCATGGACCCCAGCAGAGCAGCAACGCTCTTGCGCGGGGTGCTGCCCGCCGAGAGATCCTGCAAAGCCGTGGCCGTTACCTGGGAGGCGATGTCGAGTCCGACCATGGCGCCCAGCCATTCTCCGATCGTGAGATCCCGTCCCACCCGGCCGATGCCGTCGCTCAGCTCTCTTGACGCCTTCTCCAGAACCCTGGATCTCATCTCGGGCGTCACGTCGTCCATCAGGCGCCGGGTCGAGTCCCGGTCGGATACGAGGAAGCGAAGCCTGGAGGTGTCGATCGGGTTTATGCCGTGGAGCAGGTGTATTCGCCGGATGTGTGCGTCACTGACGGTATCGCCTCCCACGGTAGCGATGACTTGTTCCCGGCCTTCGGGGCGATCAGCCATCACGGCGTCGAGATCGGCGTCGGTGATGCGTCCCTTCCGGTAGTGGGCGCGGGTCACCTCGACGGGCAGATAAGCCTGGGCGGCGAAGAAATCCTCGGCCGCCACGGCCGCCTCGTCGAAGGGAAGATGCTGAAACCCGTGCAGGGTGTTGTGATGGACGAAGGTCGCGATCGGACCCTGGCTGGGAAGCAGGTGACCGAGGTGTTCTACAACTTCAACCAGTTCTTCACGCTGAGACGTCCCCGCCCCGGAGGCCGGACCGTAGTGAGCCAACTCGATCACCTGAACCCAGTGATAAGGGATTCGACCGTCGTGTTGGACAGGTTCAGTGCGAGACCCGGCGCCAGACCGAGGATGACGGCGCAGGCCACAAGGGGAACGGTCGCGGCCAGCTCCGCGCCGCGGACGTCTGACATGTCCGCCCATTGACTCTCTGTGTCGTCGGCCAACACGCTGCCGAGGACGCGCAACGTGAAGGTGGCGGTTATGAGGATCCCGGCAGTAGCCAACAGAACAGGAAGGCCCATGTTCTGGAATGCCCCGAGCAGAACCTGCACCTCGCCCGGGAATTGGATCAACCCCGGAAGACCCATCGAAGCAAGAAGCGTCAGCGTGAGGAAGCCCTTGAACATCGGCATGCGTGAACCAACACCCGCGATCCGGTCGAGAGCCAGCGTGTGGGTACGCTCGTAAAGCACGCCGCTCAACAAGAAGAGCCCTCCGGTAACGATGCCGTGCGCGACCATCATAAAGATGGCTCCCGAGAAACCGGCGTGGTTCAGCGCAGCGATCCCAAGGACTACGAAGCCCATATGACTAATGGAGCTGAAGGCGACAACCGCCTTTAGATCGTTCTGCCTGAACGCCAGGAACGCGCCGTAAAGAATATTGACCAGCGCCAGAAGGAACAACAATGGTGCCAGTTCGCGCACCCCTTCGGGGAGGATCTCGGTCGAGCGGAGCAGACCGTAGCCGCCGAGCTTGAGCATCACACCCGACAAGATGATGCTTACCGGCGCCGGCGCCTGGACATGGGCCAACGGCAACCACCCATGCAAGGGGAAGATCGGGATCTTCACCGCGAATCCGGCTAGTAAGGCGAGGAACGGCACGACCTGGAAGCCCGCGCTCCAGCCATCGCTCGCGTCGATCAGAGCGTCCATGTCGAAGGTGTGAGGGTCGGCCGCGAGATATATCGCGAAGATGCCGATGAGCATAAAGATCGAGCCACCGAGCGTGTACAAGAAATACGTCATCGTGGCACGTTCCTTCTGCGGCCCGCCCCACAATCCGATGAGGAAGAACATTGGCACGAGGGCGATCTCCCAGAACACATACAGAAGGAACCAATCGCGGGCGACGAAGACGCCAAGACAGGAGAACTCCAGAAGCAACACCCAGATGAAGAAGGCTTTCGGGTTGCGAGCGATGTGCACGGATGACAGCAACGCAACGAAGACCAGCAACGTGGTCAGCAGGATCAGAGGTAGTGACAATCCATCAACCGCCAGCGTGTAGGTCATCCCGAGCTCGGGGATCCAGGTGTGAGATTCGGCGAACTGTGGAGCAGCGGTTGTCCAATCGAACCGCGCGAGCAGGGCCAGGGACAGCACCAGCGGTACCGCGGCTCCGATTAGGGCGGCGGCGCGAAGGCGTGCCCGGTTTGCCTCGGGAAGCATGAGCAGTACTGCGAGCCCAATCAGCGGTGACCAGACGATCGCGCTCAGGATGCCGATGACAACCTCCCCGGTCTCATGCGTGTTCCCAGGTCATAGTGCATCAGTCGAATCGATCAGACTGTGACCTTCGGAGCTGTGCGTGTGGAGAACTGATGCGGCCCCGGCGGAAGTGACTCCTCCCCGACGTAGGTCACCACACCATCGTCGTAGGCGTAATCGATCTCGAAGTCGTGCAGGCGCTCGAGCACCGTGGGGTCGATGTAGTGGACGTCTGTGAAGTCGAAGGTCACTTCGCGCCCACGAGGCATGTTGTCCAACAGACTCCGAAGCGGGATGAAATTGTGGAAGCCGACCGCGCCTTTGAGCTTCACCGAGATCTCATCGCCGCTATCCGATACCTCCATCCTGGGCTTGAAGAGATTGGCCGGCCTTGTCCCTTTGAGCAACGCGTACAGGAGTCCGAGGACGATTCCTGTGGCCACGCCGATGAGCAGATCCGTGAGCAGAACGGTGAACGCGGTGACGATCATAAGGAGGAAGTCGACCTTGCCGATCTCCCACGCGTGCTTGAAGTCGGCGGGGTGAGCCAGCTTGAAGCCCACCACCAGCAAGATGCCCGCCAATGCCGCCAACGGGATCAGCTCGAGCACCCCGGGGAGCAATAGCACGAACAGGAACAGGAAGACGCCGTGGAAGAAGTTCGACCACCGGGTACGCGCCCCGGCCATGATGTTCGCCTTGGAGCGGACGACCTCGGCGATCATCGGCAAGCCGCCGATCCCGCTGGATACGAGGTTGCCGATCCCCTTGCCGATCAGCTCTCGGTTCATGTTCGAACGCCGCTTCCAGGGGTCAAGTTTGTCTACGGCCTCTGCGGTGAGCAACGACTCGAGGCTTGCGACGAAGACATAGAGGACGATCCATTTAATAGCGGGCCCCGACAATAATCCTGAGAAATCGGGTGTCTGGAATCCTTCGAGGAGACCGCCTCCGAGGTCGAGGCGCGGCCCGGCTCCATTGATGAGAGCGATGACGGTGCCGACTATGACCGCCATCAGGGGGGCGGGAATGACCGCGGAAAGCTTGCCCAGTCTCGGCCACACCACCATCACGAGCACCGCGGCAAGACCGACGAGGGCCGTCTCGATGACCGGGTCGGTGAGGCTCGGAGGGATCTCGGTGAAGATGTGAAATCCATGGGCGCGCGGGTTCTGGTGACCGACGACGATGTGGATCTGTCCGGCCATGATGATGAGCCCGATGCCCGCCAGCATCCCGTGCACTACCGAGAGGGGGAAGAAGCCGGTCAGCTTTCCCGTCTTTGCGAATCCAAGGCCTATCTGGATCGCTCCGGTCACGACGCCGACGGCCAAAGCTCCGCGGAAACCGAGTTCCGTAACGGCGCCCACTACGATCACGATCATGCCGGCCGCGGGACCGTTGATGGTGACGTACGAGCCGGAGAAGAGATTGGCGAGCGTGCCCGCGACGATGCCGGAAATCACTCCTGCGATCGGTGGAGCACCCGAGGCCAGCGCGATCCCGAGACACAGGGGGAGGGCGATCAAGAAGATGATGAGACCGGAGACCACGTCGGTCTGGGCGTTCTGCTTTAGCCCCTCGAGCCAGTCCTTCGGGGGAGTGGGTCTGGCCCCCGCTTGCCCTGCCACCGTCGACTCTGTTGTCATGGCTCTCCCCTCCCTAGGTCCCGAGACCCCAGTACAAGATGGAGAATCTATGAATTCTTCATGAAGAGCAAGCCCACACTAACCCGATTTGGTTCCCCTTAGCATGGGACGGGTCGGCCCGGCTGCCGACGCCGCCCTACAGAGGGGAAGGAAGCAGGGATGAGGCTCCTGGTCGTTGAGGACGAGGACAAGATGCGTAGCGTCCTCCGCCGAGGACTGGAGGCAGCCGGCTACGCGGTCGACGAGGCATCGGACGGCGAGACGGGTCTCTCGCTCGGGTGCGAGGGCAACTACGACGCCATCGTGCTCGACATACTTCTTCCAGGTATCGATGGTTTCGAGGTCTGCAGGCGACTGCGACAGGCCGAGAAATGGGCGCCGGTCCTCATGCTGACCGCGCTGGACGATGTCGACGACAGGATCTCGGGCTTGGATGCCGGTGCCGACGATTACCTCGTGAAGCCGTTCGCCTTTGGGGAGCTGTTGTCCCGCCTGCGGGCTCTCATCCGCCGGGGACGCCCACCGCGGCCGGCCGTTCTGAACTGCGGGCCTCTCCGACTCGACCCCGCGACTCGGCTGGTCTCCTGGGACGCCGAGACCATCGAGCTGTCGCGGCGGGAGTTCGGCCTCCTCGAGTTCTTGCTTCATCACCGCAACGAGGTCGTTCAGCGCGGGACGATCCTGCGTCATGTGTGGGGTGTCGGGGCAGAGGAAAAGTCAAACATCGTCGACGCGTTCGTGAGGAATCTGCGTCACAAGCTCGACCGGCGGTTCGACTTTCCTCTTATAGAAACCGTTCGGGGTGTCGGATTTCGCTTGCGGTGCCCGGCTGAGGAATGACCGGGCGATCAGGGGGCCTGCCGGTTGGAGTACGCATCGCCGCGCTGACCTCTGTGGTTTTGCTGGCGCTCTTGGGCGTCGCAGGGATGCTGGCCTATCAACGATTCGGACTGGCTCTGCGCAACGAGTTCGACCGCCGGCTGGTCCAGCGAGCGCGCACAGCGATTCGGATCCAGGGTCTGCAGGGAACGGCGGGCATGCGGGGCGACATCTTCAACGAGGTGGGCAAGCTCAATGGCTCCGACATCGCTGAGGTAGAGATGCAACTGCTCTCAGCGAACGGGGAGGTGGTTGCGGCCACCGCCGGACTGTCCGGGGTCGAGGGCCTCGTGAAGGGCGGCTCGCTGGTTCGCGTCGCATCGGGAGTGCCGATCTACGCAGACACCACGATCGGCGGTACTAAGTATCGCTTTGCAGGAGTGCCGGTCGGAGACGACGATGGCCACATTCTCGCAACTGCCGCCTCTATAGAGGATGTAAGCCGAGCCGAGAATGCTCTGCTTGAGGTATACATCCCTCTGATCGTTGTTGCCGGAGTAGCAGCGATTTTCGGAGGAGTGATCATCGCCCGGCTATCTCTTGCTCCGCTGCGGGAATTCGTCTCGCAAGCGGACGCGATCGGCTCTCTCGATCTGTCCCAGCGGCTTCCCACCTCGCGCTGGGCCGACGAGGTGGGACGGCTAGGAGCGACCCTCAATTCGATGTTGGAGCGGCTCGATACCGCGCTACGCCGTGAGCGGCAATTAACCGCTGAGGTAGGTCACGAACTTCGAACACCGCTGGCGATCATCCGGGCCGAGGCCGAGCTGCTGCAGGAGCTGATCACGGATGAGGGACCCCGCGCCAGTCTCAAGAGCATCCTCGAGGAGGTCGACAGGACGACCCGCGCCGTCGACGACATACTCTTGCTTGCCCGTGCTGATGCAAGCGCAGGTCTTGATCGATCTGAGCGAGTGGATATCGGTGACCTCGCTCGCACGGTCGTGGAAAGATTCTCAGCGCTTGCCGCAGGCCAGGACGTGTCCCTCGCTCCGTCAGGCGATGGCCAGGTCATGGGCGACCCCCGACTGATCGAGCGGGCGCTCACCAACCTGGTCGATAATGCCTTGAGGCACTCGCCTAGTGGGGGAACGGTGGAGATCGAGGTCCGCCAGCAGGAGGCGGGAGCTGTGCTGACCGTGCGAGACAGTGGGCCCGGCGCGCCCGATTCTGCGCTCGAAACCATGTTCGACCGTTATACGCGCGCCGGACCTCGCACAGGCGCTGCAGGCTTGGGTCTCTCGATTGTTGCAGCGGCGGCCCGATCCCACGACGGAAGCGTGCGAGCCCGGAACCGGCCCCAGGGGGGACTCGAGATCACGGTCGAGTTCCACGGAGTGAGTGGTGAAGAGCGCCTATTTCGTCAGTAGCGTGCGAAGGTTTCAATATCGCGTGGAACGTACGCACGAGGTCTGGTCGGAGTGCCCCGCGTGGATGACGTTGCGCTAGCAACCGTAGGTCCTGTCAACTTTCCAGCCAAAGCACGCTGAAGAAGGCTCTAGAGAGCCAGTTTTTCTGAGCAGCTCGAGCGCCGGCCTCGGCGGTTCCTCAGGGGCCCTCGCTGACGTACGCGGACCCACCGGTGTGGCGGCCCAGGCAACCACGTTCGTGCTCCCGGACGAGGAGGGACCGGGCGCCCTGCTAGCGACGAGGTCTCCAAGAGCCTCTTAGCCGAATCGACGTTGCTCCCGATCCCTCCGCCTCCGCCGGATGAGCGCGCTGCGCTTTTTCTTGCAGGCTCCAAGATGCGGACGGGAGACGTCGATCTGGCCGGGATCCGTCCCGGCTATGGCCCCCCGTCCGCACCTCGTCACCAGCGAGCGGGGTCGACGGGTTGCTGATCTCGCATCATGGCGAACGCCAGGCGATTGGCCCGGTGGCCGAGCGCGCAGCCCACCACACCTGGGTGCTTGCCGCGCGCCAGCAGCTCGGCCGCGTAGCGAGCGAAGTCCGGGTGACCTTGGCGCAGCGCCTTGCCGAGATCGATGATCGCTTCGCGCAGCTCGACCTTGCCCTCACGGGAGATGTGCGCACTCGAGCGCTTCTTGCCGGCCGACTCGTAGAGCTTGGGACGAGACCCGACAGGCGATAAACCTGGCCAGCGTTGCGGAACCTGGTGATGTCTCCGAGCGCGCCGCCGTAGTTGGACGCGCGCACGACCGCGACCCTCGGGAGTGTCGTTAGGATGCGAGCCGGGGTCTGCGGCAAGATCTCGGCGAGCTCGTCTTCAGCTCGGCAGATTTCCTGGTCAAGCCGAGACAGCAAGCCCGCGTCCGCCCCCAGCAGACGCCTATGGACCCCTGAACAAGGCGAAAGCGCCGTGGGCCGCGTCGACTATCTGCCGTGCTTTCGCTCCTTTGAGGATGACGCCACGCTTGAAGCAGAAGCGCCGCAGCCGATCGGATCCCAACCGCCGTGCCCGTTCCGGTGTCAGGCCCTCGGCGATCAGCAGCCGCCCCACCTTGGTCTCCAAGATCGTCTCGAAGCAACCAGACAACCCGGGGAAGACGAGATCTAGGTTGGCGTGATCTGGTTCTTGAGAGCGGTGCGCGCCTTGACCTTGCGGGAACGATGCGCGGCGAGCGCGGCTTGCACGGCGATGGTCTCATCGCCCGTGGTCGGCACACGACCCTTGCCCCGGATGAGCAGCTCCGCCATGGCGGCGAGATCGGTGGCGTCCGACTTCAGCGACCGCAGCAGGTCCTGGTTGCGGTTGGCTTTAACCTGAGCGGGATTGAACAAGGTGACCTCAAGCCCGTGGGTTTCCAGGCGAGCCTGCAGCGGGCGGTGATAGTGGCCCGCCTGCTCGAGCCCGATCCGGACCCATTCGGCGTTGCGCTCTGCCTCGGCGCGCGCAAGGACCACGGCGAAGTCCTTAAAGCCGCGCTCGTTGAGGTCGAAGACGAACGGCGGGACGACGATCTCGCCCCAGAAATCGCACACGAGTGCCGCCGCGGAGCTCTTGCCGACGTCTATCGGAACTGCCAGCAGCTGTCCCGGATCGGCTCCTTTGATCCTGCCGATGAAGCTCTCTCGCAGATCTCCGCCGATGAAGCCCATCACCACCTCCTCTGAGAGACAACCTTGAGCTCGTTGTCGCAGAGCTCAGGGACACATTGGTGGATATCCAGGAGGTGTATCAGCCGACTACCGCCCTGCTCCTTGCAGAAGGGAAGAGGACGTGCGAGATGGCGCGAGCGATGTCGGGACGGCGAGGAGCACGATCAGCAGGAAGAAAACTTGGGGGTGGCGGCTATCCCGCCGCGCTCGGAGTCCTCACGGCGGCGGCGAATATCGCATGATGAATATCCGATTGGAAGACCAGCCCCAGCAAGTCTTCCCCCGCGACTACCGGCAGCCTCTGGATCCGGCGAGCCCGCATGAGGCCGGCGGCGCGCAGGGCGAGGGTGCCCGGAGCGACGGTCAGCACCCTAGTGTTCATGATGTCGGTCACCGGACGATGTAGCAGTTCTCCGTAGACCGACAGGATCTCCGGCTCGACCCCCGACAGCCCCCACGCGTAGACGTCGCGCGAGGTGTCCCGAAGCAGGGCATCGAAGATGTCACGCTCGGCGATCATGCCCGCGAGGCGCGAGCCATCGACAACGGGCACGGCTTGCTGTCCCGTGAAGACCATGAGCCGGGCAGCGTCGAGAACGCGGCTCTCGACGTCAAGCCGCTCGAACCACCGCCGCATGACATCGTCTACCTTCACGAGCACCCCCGGAGGCGAGTCGACCTCGGCGGAAACGGAAGCGACGCCGGCGGCGCCAAGGTTCCCGTCGGCCAGCGAATATTCCTCCCCTTATCGCACACATCCCCCGCCGGCTGCAACATAGAACGGCGAAAGACCGTCGAACGTCTCTCTCCTATTGAGTGGTGGTGCTCGTCGTTGAGCAACGTTTCGCGTTGTTTCGCGAGGTTTTTGTGGGGCGTGACCCGTTTTGCTCCGAGCCGTCCCGTCTGCTCGCGCGAGCCAGGGATTCCCTCGTCGAAATCCGTCCGCGGAGCGCGCCGGCCTGCAGGACCGAGCGGAAGATCCCACAGAAGAACAATGGTCTCCAGCAACTCATGTTCGCTCCCGGAAGACGTCTACGACGCGCTGCGCATGTATGCATACGGGACAGACAGCCTGTGTGGGTCGCCAGGTGTGTGGGTCGCCAGGATGAAGTTGCCCCGGTTTGACGGACACCTGCACACTGGGCTGGAAGGCCCAGGGGAAGGGAGTCTTGATGCCGGGACGACGCAGGGGCTATCCAGCCGAGTTCAAGGCTGAGGCCGTCGAGCTGTATCGGAGATCGGGCAAGTCGATC
>Ga0247713_1000042_pt1 | contig 88660 bp, 87 predicted proteins | sample 21E_NmetaG_FD_189936 | JGI IMG/M metagenome (GOLD analysis project Ga0247713, IMG submission 189936) | Soil microbial communities from hillslope of Landscape Evolution Observatory, University of Arizona, Oracle, AZ, United States - 2-1-E_N | ecosystem: Engineered > Artificial ecosystem >... | reverse complement strand
CCGGGCTGGTGGAGGACGTGGTGGTGCCGGGAGCAGACCAGCACCAGGTTGGCCAGCTGCGTCGGTCCGTTCTGGGTCACCCACACCACGTGGTGGCCCTCGCACCACACCGAGGGACGGTCACAGCCCGGGAAGCGGCAGTGCTCGTCGCGGATGACCAGGGCGTTCCACAGGGGCGCGGGGATGGTGCGGGTGGAGGCGCCGTAGTCGAGGATCGAGGAGCGGCCGGCTATCACCACCCGGTGCACGGCGCTGTCGCAGAACAGCCGGGACACCGTGGGGCCATCCAGGCTGGGGCCGTCGACGACGCGACCGCCCCTGCCCGCCAGTAGGTCCTCCAGCTCGACCACCACGTTCACATGCGGGCGGTGCCGACCTGCGGCCCGGCTGCGCTGGTGGTCGAGGAAGAACCGGCACACGTCGACGAGGGCATCGGCCCGGCGGGCTGCGGGGTCACCCGGGATGTCGGCGGACTCGGGCGTGGCCAGGCGCAGGGCGGCGGCCACGATCGCTCCACCCTCGGGGTCCAGCGCGCCGTCGAGGACCCAGCGGTCATCCAGCGTGCGGGACAGATGCAGGGACCGCTCCGGCTCCTCGGGCTCTGAGGGCTCGGGCCGAGCCCGGGTCACCCAGACGGCCATGGCTTGGCTCACACCGGCGACGGTCAGCGGCACGAGGTAGGGGACCAGCTCCGCCTCCTGGGCGGCGAAGATCTCCACGGTCTCGTCGTCGAGCCGGGCCACGATGGCTTCGATCTGTCCTCCAGACAACGTGCCGTCGGCGTACGCCTGTGCACACACCGGCAGGGACCGCAGGCGCATGGCCGTCGACCGCAGCCGTTGCGCCGACCGCCGGGTCATCCGGGCGTGGGCCCGCAGCCACGCGGTCATCGAAGCGGAGGCGTCCACGGCCCAAAAGCCATTGGCTTCGAACTCTCCGACGGCAAGGGCGATGCGAGCGTCGAGCCGGTCACGCAGGGCGATGGCCTCCACCAGGGAGTTGCAGTCCAGGGGCACTTCCATGCTTTCGATCGCCACCGCCAGGTCCTTCAACACGCTCCCAATCGTACATGTGTTCGCCCACCGGCGCAAGGCTTATTGAGACAGTTATCGAGAACCGCATTTGGACAAAGCAAGCCTTGTCGATTTTCGCTTCGGCCGGACCGACAGACAATCGCCCACGAGTCCGCACGACGCCCCCGGTAACCTGGAACGATGAAGAGCTACCTGGACGCCGTCCGCGAACGGGTCGTCATCCTCGACGGCGCGACCGGTACCAACCTCCAGCGGATGGAGCTGACGGCAGACGACTTCGGCGGGCCGCAGTTCGAGGGGTGCAACGAGATTCTTGTCGACACCCGGCCCGACGCCATCGCCGAGCTCCACAAATCCTTCTTCGAGGTGGGCAGTGAGGTGGTGGAGACCAACTCGTTCGGCTCGCTTTCCTACACGTTGGGCGAGTACGGCATCGCCGAGCGAGCCCACGAGCTCAACGTCAAGGCGGCCCGCATCGCCCGTGAGGTGGCCGACGGATATGGAGGTTGGGTCGCAGGCTCCATCGGCCCGGGCACCAAGTTCCCCTCGCTCGGGCAGATCCGCTTCGGCGAGTTCCGGGACGCCTACGAGGTCCAGGCCCGGGGCCTGCTGGAGGGCGGCGTCGACCTGCTGCTCGTGGAGACGGTCTTCGACCTGCTGCAGGCCAAGGCTGCCCTCATCGCCTGCCGGCGAGCCATGGCCGCCGTAGGACGACAAGTCCCACTGCAGGTCCAGGTCACGATCGAGCTCACCGGCCGTATGCTTCCCGGCACCGAGATCGGCGCTGCCCTCGTCGCACTCGACGCCCTCCGTCCCGACGTCATCGGCATCAACTGCGCCACTGGGCCCACCGAGATGCACGAGCACCTCCGCCACCTCTCCCAGCACTGCCGGGCGCCGATCTCCTGCCTCCCCAACGCCGGCCTGCCGTCAGTGGTCGACGGCAAGATGCACTACGACCTGACGCCCGACCAGCTGGCCGAGCACCACGCCCGGTTCGTATCCGAGCTTGGTGTAAGCGTCATCGGCGGCTGCTGCGGGTCCGGCCCGGAGCACGTGAAAGCCGTGGTCGACCGCTGCCGCGACCTGGAGCCGGCCCGCCGCAATCCCGTGCACGAGGCGGGCGCGGCGTCGATCTACTCGTCGGTGTCCTTCCACCAGGACACCTCGTTCCTGGTGGTCGGGGAGCGGACCAACGCCAACGGCTCCAAGAAGTTCCGGGAAGCCATGCTTGCGAGCGACTGGGACACATGCGTGGCCATGGCCCGCGACCAGGTGAAGGAGGGCGCCCACGTCCTCGACGTGTGCGTGGATTACACCGGCGAGGACGGCGTGTCCGATATGGACGAGATCGCCCTGCGGTTCGCCACCGCGGCCAGCATCCCCCTGATGCTCGACTCCACCGAGCCGCCGGTCATCGAAGCCGGCCTCCAGTGGATCGGCGGCAAGGCCGTCCTGAACTCGGTGAACCTGGAGGACGGCGACGCACCGGGCACCCGGCTCGACCGCTTCCTCTCGCTGGCCCGTGAGTATGGGGCCGCGGTGGTCTGCACCTGCATCGACCAGGAGGGCCAGGCTCGAACGGCCGACTGGAAGGTGCGGGCGGCCAAGGACATCCACGACCTGGCCGTGAACCGCTACGGCCTCGAACCCGGCGACCTGCTCTTCGACGCGCTGGCCCTGCCGCTGTCCACCGGCATGGAGGAGAGCCGGCGGGACGGCATCGAGACCATCGAGGGCATCCGGCGCATCAAGGCCGAGCTGCCCGGCGTCCACACCATCCTCGGGCTGTCCAACGTGTCGTTCGGCCTGACCCCCGCGGCCCGGCATGTCCTCAACTCGGTGTTCCTGCACGAGTGCGTGGAGGCCGGGCTCGACGCAGCCATCGTCCACGCGGCCCGCATCATGCCCCTGTCGAAGATCCCCGAGCGCCAGCTCGAGGTCTGCCTCGACCTCATCTACGACCGGCGCACCGACGGCTACGACCCACTGCAGGAACTGCTGGGCCTGTTCGAGGGCGTGACCTCGGCCTCCCTGGTCAAGGAGGACCGCAGCGGCTGGGCGGTCGAGGACCGGCTGAAGCAGCGCATCATCGACGGCGACCGCGACGGGCTGACCGACGACCTCGACGAGGCCCTCACCACGACCCTCGCGCTGACGATCGTCAACGACATGCTGCTGGCCGGCATGAAGGTGGTCGGCGACCTGTTCGGGTCCGGCCAGATGCAGCTCCCGTTCGTCCTCCAGTCGGCCGAGGCCATGAAGGCCGCGGTCGCCTACCTCGAACCGCACATGGAGAAGTCCGATCAGGGCGGCAAGGGCCGCATCGTCCTGGCCACGGTGAAGGGCGACGTCCACGACATCGGCAAGAACCTGGTCGACATCATCCTCACCAACAACGGCTACGAGGTGCACAACCTCGGGATCAAGGTCGCCCTGGCCGAGATGCTGGCCAAGGCCGAGGAGGTCAAGGCCGACGCGATCGGCATGAGCGGGCTGCTGGTCAAGAGCACGCTGATCATGCGCGAGAACCTGGAGGAGCTGAACCGGCGAGGGCTGGCCGGCGAGGTGCCGGTGATCCTCGGCGGCGCGGCGCTGACCCGTCGCTACGTCGAGCGCGACCTCCGTGAGGTCTACGACGGGCGAGTGTTCTACGGCAAGGACGCCTTCGAGGGCCTGCGCACCATGGATCAGCTCATGGACATGAAGAAGTCGGGCACCGAGGACGCCGACTTCGGGCGGGTGCCACTGGGCCGGGTCGTCGTCAAGGAGGAGGCGGCCGCGCCCGTCGACCTGCCTTCGCGCTCCCCTGCGGTCGAGACCGACAACCGGGTGTTCGTGCCCCCGTTCGTCGGTTCACGCGTGGTCAAGGGCGTCGCCATCGACGACCTCGTCGGCTACCTCAACGAGACGGCCCTGTTCCGCAACCAGTGGCAGTTCCGGCCGGAGAAGGGCGAGAACGACGCCGACTTCAAGACCCGCATCCGGCCGATGCTCCGGGAGGAACTGGCCAAGGCCACCGCGGCCGGACTGCTGGTCCCCCAGGTCGTCTACGGCTACTACCCGGCCAACGGCGACGGCAACGACGTGGTGATCTGGAAGGACGAGTCGGCCACGTCGGAATGGCTGCGGTTCTCGTTCCCCCGTGAGGGCAAGGACCCGTGGCGTTGCATCGCCGACTTCTTCCGCCCGGTCGACTCAGGGGAAATCGACTACGCCGCCTTCTCCATCGTCACCATCGGCTCGCGGGTGTCGGAGGCCACGGCCAAGCTGTTCTCCGAGGACCGCTACACCGAGTACCTGCTTTTGCACGGCCTGGGCGTGGAGATGGCCGAGGCCCTGGCCGAGTACTGGCACCGGCGGATGCGGGAGGAGTGGGGCTTCGCCGACGAGGACGGCCGCCTGGTCGACATGCTCGTCCGCCAGGGCTACCGCGGTGGCCGCTACTCGTGGGGCTATCCCGCCTGCCCCGACCTCGAGGACAACCTCAAGGTGGCCGAGCTGCTCGAGGCCGACCGCATCGGCGTGGCCGTGAGTGAGGACTTCCAGTACGTCCCCGAGCAGACCACGTCGGCCATCATCTGCCACCACCCCAAGGCCAAGTACTTCGTCGCCCGCGGGTGACCCGGCCTAGAAGATCGGGCCGAACGCGGGCGAGCTGACCCGTATGAGGTCGAGTCGCCCCGTCCTGCTGACGCGCTCCACGAACGAGGGATCGGCGGCCAAGGCGGCGACGGGCCGGGCGCGGAGCTGTTCGGTCCCGGCGTCGGCCACCAGCACCCCGACCAGGTCGGCGCCGGCGAAGAGGGCGGCGCCGTTCAGGCCGTCGCCGGCCACGCGGCTGATGGCCGACGCCTCGACCGGCAACGACTCGTCAGCTGTGGCGCCACCCTCCGGTAGCAGGTGACCGAAGAACTGGTCGGCGTCGCGGAACCACTCCGGCTTCACCGAAGCGGGCGGGAAGCCCAGCGCCGTGACGGCCAGGGGCCGGCAGCCTGACACCTGACCCCACCGGAGGGCGCCAGGCGGCGCCATGGCGGCCGATGCATCGTCGATCTCGAGGATGGCCACGTCGCCCGAGGCAGCGGACCAGACCCGGGAAGCCGAACACCACACAGCGGTGCTCGCAGGGCGCACTTCGGCCGACTCGCACGCGCCGGCGGTCAGGACGAGGTTGTCAGCGATGAGGTATCCGGAACAGAGTCGGGCCGTCGCGGACGACTTTGAATGAACCTCCACGACCCTGGCCCGCTCGATCCCCATCGCCGGCGAATCGTACGCGAGTCCTGTCGCGTACCGTCGCGGCATGGGGGCCAGGGACATGGTGTTCCGGCTGGGGACGGGACTGCACCGGGCCGTCTTCCAGGCGACCGGCGGGCGGCTGCTGGGCCGGGCCCGCCGCATGCCCGTCGCCATCCTGACCACCACGGGTCACCGCAGCGGACGGCCGCGCCGCACGATGCTGACGGTTCCGGTGTGCGACGGCGACCGAGTCGTTCTCGTCGCCTCCTATGGCGGCCACACTCACAACCCGCATTGGTTCCAGAACCTCCTGGTCCACCCCGAGGTGGGCTTGATCTTGGCCGGCGAGTTCGAGCGACCGATGCGGGCCAGGGTTGCGGATCGCGAGGAGCGGGCCGAGCTCTGGCCCCGTGTCGTCAGCGCGTATCCCGGCTACGAGGGCTACCAGCGGAAGACCGATCGGCTGATACCGCTTGTCATCCTCGAGCCGGCGGGTTGACGATCCGAAGAGTTGACCAATATATTTGAGCAGTTGGTCAAACCGACTGATCGGAGCAACTGCCGTGGCCAAGTCCGGGCCGAGTGGAGCGGTCGCCCGCTCCATCCGTGAGGGCACCCGCTCGCGCATCGTCGAGGCCGCGGTGCAGACGATCAAGGAGCGGGGCTTCGCCGCCACCAGCGCCCGGGCCATCGCGGCTACCGGCGGGTTCAACCAGGCGCTGGTCTTCTACCACTTCGGCAGCGTGAACGACCTGCTGATCGCCGCGCTCGACCACACGAGCACCGTCCGCATGGCCCGGTACCGGGCCGCCATCGACTCGGTCGACACGCTGCCGGAGCTGCTGGCCGTGGCCAGCGAGGCCTACCAGGAGGATCTGGCCGGTGGGCACATCAAGGTGCTGGCCGAGATGATCGCCGGCGCCTCGGCCATGCCGGAGCTTGGCCCGGAGATCGCGGCGCGCATGCAGCCGTGGATCACCTTCACCGAAGAGGCGGTGATCCGCGTCCTGGCCGGTTCGAGCGTGGGCCCGCTGGTGCCGAGCCACGACCTGGCCTTCGCCATCGTGTCGCTCTACCTCGGTGCGGCCATGCTCACCCACCTGACCGGGGACGCGGCGCCGTCAGAGTCGCTGTTCCGCACCGGGGCCAAGGTCGGCCCGCTCTTCGAACTGGTGACGCTCCGAGACAGCGCCTCCGAGGACTAGGCGAGGACGGCGCGGGCGACCAGATCGGTGCCGAACGCAGTGAGGATGGCCAGGTAGAGCAGGCCGGTGGCCGCCATCACCGCGGAGTACGCCTTCTCCTTGAGGGCGGCGTGCGTGACGCCCGTGAGGATGAGGGTGGCGACCGCGCAGGCCACCCAGAACCAGCCCAGCGTGCCGCCCCAGCCGTCGTCCACCGTGCCGGACAGCACCGACAGCATCCCCGTCGGCCACAGGAGCAGGCCCACCTCCAAAGGCCAGGTCAGGGCGACCCAGCGGTTCAGCTCAGTCAGCGGCCCTCGCCCCAGCCTCGGCTGTACGAGGTACCAGTGGCCCAGGAGCATGGCGTCGGACACCGCGCCGAGGAAGAGGGCCCCGGCCACGGTGCGGGCGACGGCCAGCCCGTCGGGGCCGCCGGCCGCGATTCCCGCCGACACCAGTCCGACCAGGCCGATGACGGGGGCGACGAGATCGAGGGCGGGAGGGAACTCGCGGACGGGCGTCGGCTCCGGGCCGGTGTCGGCGTCGGTTCCGGGCGCCGGCTTGCCGGCCATGACCGCAACCCGATTGGCCTTGCGTTCCTTGCGGGCCCGCTCGCCGGCCACACCCGCCTTGCGGCGCACGACCGACACCCCCAAGGCGACGGTGGCGGCCAGCACCACCCCTACCGCGCAGGCATCACGGACGGGCACCGCGTCGACCAGGAACCCAGTCGCCGCCGATCCCAGGGCGAGGACCGCGTAGACGGCCCGCAGGAGCCAGCCGTAGCCGATGCCCACCTCCCGGCGGCGGGTGGTGACCCACAGGAAGAGCAGCCCGCCGGTGGCCCACTGGAGCAGCACCGTGGCGGCGTCGAGGCGGATCACGGGGCGAGTTTCGCATAGGGTTTCAAAGAGGAACCGGCGCGGAAAGGACAGGAGTGAAGGCTCAAGGTCGCCGCCGCGAGGTCGAGAATTCAATGGGGTCAGATTTGTCGAGCCGGAAGGAGCGGGTCAGGTGTTGAACGGCGCATTGGAAATCGCGGCTTACGTCTCCTTGGTCGTGGCCATGACGCTCCTGCTGATCCGGCTGTTCTGGGTCCGGCTGGCGCCGAAGGTCGAGGTCCAGCGCTTCCGCCGCCGGCTGGGCAAGTTCGACAGGGTGCTGGCTACCTGGGCCGACGAGTTCAAGGCCCAGGACGAGGGGAAGCGCCACGAGCAGCGCTACCCCGAGCACACCGAGGACTAGACCAGTCCCACGCTGCGGGCGCCGTCGACGAGGACGGTGGATCCGCTCATGAACTTCGCCGGTTCGGAGCACAGGAACGCCACCACTCGTCCGAAGTCGGCCGGGTCGCCCATCGGCCCTTGGGGCAGGGAGATGGCCTTCATGCGTTCGGTGGCGTGCGATCCGGGGCAGGCCAGGTTGAGCGTGACCCCGTCGGCGAACAGGTCGGTGGCCGCGGTCTTGGCCCAGGCCCAGAGCCCGGTGCGGGCCGCGTTCGACAGGGCCAGCGTCGGGATCGGCTGCTTGATCGACGACGAGGTGATCAGGCAGATCCGTCCCCACCCCTGCTGACGAAGGTGGGGCACCGCCTCCCGGACCAACCGGACGGACGTGAGCAGGTTGGCGTTGACCGCTGCTTCGAGCTGGGCGTCGTCGACGTCGAGGGCCCGGCCCGCGGGTGGGCCGCCGGCGTTGGCCACCAGGATGTCGAGTCGGCCGAAGCGCTCCACGGTCGCCGCCACCAGCCGCGCCGGCGCTGCGGGGTCGGTCACGTCGGCGGGTATGGCCAGGACGTCTGTGTACGAGCCCAGCTCGGCCTCGGCGTCGGCCAGCGCTTCGGCGCCTCGGGCGCAGATGACCACCTTGGCGCCCTCCTGGGCCAGGGCCACGGCTGACGCCCTCCCGAGACCCTTGGACGCAGCGGTGACCAGCGCCACCCGCCCCGTCACGCCCAGGTCCACTAGGACTCCACCACGGCCAGGGCGTGGTCGGCCCGGTTGAGCGAGTCGGGGCCGGCGTCGGTGGCCACCACGATGTCCTCGATGCGGGCGCCCCAGCGGCCGTCGACATAGATCCCCGGCTCCACCGAGAACGCGTGGCCGGCAACCAGCGGCTCTCGGTTGCCGCTCACCAGGTACGGGTCCTCGTGCTCCTCCAGCCCTATCCCATGGCCGGTTCGGTGGATGAACTGCGCCCCGTAGCCGCCGTCGCTGATCAGGTTCCTGGCCACTCCGTCAACCTCCTCACAGGGCGTCCCGACCCGGGCCGCGTCCACGGCGGCGGCTTGGGCGCCGGCCAGCACCGCGTAGAGGTCTCGGAACTCGGTGGGGGGGTCGCCGGTAAAGACGGTGCGGGTGATGTCGGAGCAGTAGCCGTCCATGGCGCCGCCGAAGTCGCACACCACCGCCTCACCCGCCCCTATGGCCCGGGGCCCGGGCTCGTGGTGGGGGCTTGCCGCGTTGGGTCCGCTGGCGACGATGGCGAAGTTCACCGCGTCGTGGCCTTCCTCCACCAGGAGCCGCCCGAGCTCACGCGAGACGTCGGCCTCGGAGCGGCCAAGGAGGGGAATCTGTCCGGTCCTCAGCGCGGTGGCCACCCGGTCCGCGGCCCCGGCCGCCCGTCGCAGGGCCACGACCTCGTCGTCGTCCTTCACTGCCCGCAGCGGACTGGTGACCGTGGACGCGGTCATCCACGTCGACCGGGGCAGGTTGGTCTGGAGGGCGAGCAGGAACGTCGCCCAGGTGCGGTCGGAGATGGCCAGGCGCCGCCGGGATCGGCCGACGATGCCGGTCACGATCTCCACCGGGTCCTCCGTCTCCGCCCACGGCCGGAGGAAGAACAGGTCGGGGTGCGGCTCGACCCGCGGCGCCTCGAGCCGGGGCACGACGAGGACGGCCTCGCTCTCGAGCGGCAGGATCAGCATGGTGAGCCGCTCGAGGGGCATGGCCGTGTAGCCGGTAAGCCACGGAAGGTCGGCGCCGAGGGAAAGCAGGAGCGTGTCGACGCCGAACCCGCGCATGCGGGCTCGCACCGCGGCCATGCGGGCGGCCAGGGCATCGGGAGCGTGGGCCATCTAACCGGTGACTGTCACTGCCGCCGCGGCGGCCTGGCGGGCGTGGTAGCTGGAGCGGGTGAGCGGGGAGGCTTCGACGTGGGCGAAGCCCAGGGCGCGGCCGGCGTCGGCCATGCGGTCGAACTCCTCCGGTGTCCACCACCGGTCCACAGGGAGGTGGTCGGCGGATGGGCGCAGGTACTGGCCGAGCGTGAGGATCGACACCCCCACCGCTCGGAGGTCGGCCATGGCGGCCAGCACCTCGTCGTCGGTCTCACCGAGGCCGAGGATGAGGCCGGATTTGGTCACCACGCCGGCGGCTGCCGCTCGGGCCAGCACCGACAGGCTGCGGGCGTAGGAGGCCGAGGGCCGGACATGGCGCTGGAGGCGGGCGACCGTCTCCAGGTTGTGGTTGAGGATGTCTGGCCGCGCGTCAAAGACAGTCGTTAGCGATTCTGGATCGCCCTTGCAGTCCGGGATGAGCACCTCGACGGCGGCGCCCGGGCAGCGGCGCCGCACCGCCCGGATCGACTCGGCGAACCCCTCGGCGCCGCCATCTGGGAGGTCGTCACGGGCCACGGCGGTGATCACCGCATGGGCCAGGCCCATGTCCGCCACCGCGTCGGCCAGCCGCTCGGGCTCGGCCGGGTCGACCGGCATCGGTTTGCTGGTGTCGACCTGGCAGAACCCGCACGCCCGGGTGCATTGCTCGCCGTTGATCATGAACGTGGCCGTGCCGTCCCGCCAGCACTCGTAGATGTTGGGGCAGCCCGCCTCCTCGCAGACCGTGACCAGCTTGCGACTGCGCATGGTGGCCTTGACCTGCCGGTACTCCGTCCCGAGGTCAACCTTCACCCGTAGCCACTCCGGCTTGCGCGTGGCCATCGGCAGGCCGGTCGGGATCTCCCGTTCCCAGGAGACGTCGACCCGCTCCACGCCCCCGTCGCCCCAGCGCTCGGCGGCGGCCTCGACCACCGCGTCGACCGCCGGTCGCATGTGGACGGCCACGCCCTCGGCGGCGAGCGAGGTGACGCCCTTGTCATCCATGCCGCACGGCACGATGCGGTCGAACCACGACAGGTCGGGGTCGACGTTGAGCGCGAAGCCGTGCATGGTGCGGCCCCGCGATCGGCGGACGCCGATGGCGCAGATCTTCCTCGGGCGCAGCCCGTCCGGGTCGGCCCACACGCCGGGTGAGCCCTCGATCCGTCCGAGGCCGGTCAGGCCCAAGGCGGCGCACGCGTCGATCACCAGCTGCTCGACCGTGCGGACGTGGTCCCTGGGCGAGTCGCTCGTCGACACGATGGGGTAGCCGACCAGCTGGCCTGGACCGTGCCAGGTGACGTCACCACCGCGGTCGGTGGCCACCACTTCCGCCCCCAGCTCAGCTGCCGGCACCAGCAGATGGTCGAGCGCCCCCCGCAGGCCGACCGTGTAGACGGGGTGGTGCTCCATCAGGAGCAGGTAGGAGTCGGTGGTGCCCCGGAACAGAGCCCACTGCAGGGCGTGGGCGTCGCCGAAGCGAACCCGCCCCAGCCACCGGGCCCGGAGTGGCGCCTCGGTGCGGCTCGCCGGTTCGGCGAGGCTCACAGCTCCTGCGACCAGTCCCGCGTCTCGATGATGTCTCGGCATCGGGCCAGGAAGGCCGAGGCATAGGCGCCGTCGAACGCCCGGTGGTCGAAGCTCAGGGCCAGGGTGCCGACGGGGTGGATGGCGATGGCGTCGCTCCCGTCGGGCAGCTCGACCACGACCGGGCGCTTCCTGACCCCGTCCGTGGACAGGATGGCCACCTGGGGCTGGTTGATCACCGCGGCGGTGAAGAAGGTGCCGTAGCCGCCGGGGTTCGTAATGGTGAACGTGCTCCCGGAGATCTCGTCGGCGTTGAGCTTCTTGCTCCGGGCACGGGTGGCCAGATCGGAGATCTCCCGGGCGATCGCCCGCATCCGCTTCCCGTCGGCGTCGTGGACCACGGGAACGATCAGGCCCTCGAAGTTGATGTCCACGGCGATGCCCAGGTGGACGGCGCGGTGCACGATGAGCTCGTTGTCCCCGACCGAGGCGTTGACGTGGGGGAACTCGCGGATGGCGTCGACCACCGCACGGGAGACGAAGGGCAGGTAGGTGAGCGCGAACCCCTCTTCGGCCTTGAACGCCCCCTTCTGGGCCAGCCGGACCCGGTCGACAGCGTCGAAGTCGACCTCCATGGCGGTCAGCACGTGGGCCGACGTGGCCTGCGACCGGACCATGTGCTCCGCCGTGCGCTTGCGGATGTTCGTGAAGGGGATGACCTCGTCGGCCCCGGTCCGGGGCTTGGGTGTGGCGGCTGCCGGGGGAGTGGAGCGGGCCGCGGCCGGCTTCGGACCACCGGCGCGGCTGCCGACCTTGTCCAGGTGGGCCATCACGTCGTTTCGGGTGACCCGGCCCTCGATCCCGGTGCCCTGGATGTCGTCGACGTCGAGCTCGTGCTCGGCCAGGAGGCGACGAACCAGCGGAGACAGGACCCGCCGGCCGGAGGCTTGGGCGGGCGGACCGCCGTCCGGCTCGGCGCCCGGAGCCGCCTTGGCCTGCGGGACCGGCGCCGATTCGGGCTCGGGTTCCATCTCCGGTTGCGGCTCGGGCACGACCTCCCGGACTTCGTCCTCCTGGGCCCGGGCCTCGGCCTCGGCCCGCGCTTCCGCCTCAGGCGCCGCCTCGGGCTCGGCCGCCTTCTCCGGAGCGGCCTTGCCGTTGTCCGACGGGGGGGCGTCGTCGATCACGGCCAGCTTGGCCCCCACGTCGACCGTCTCCCCCTCCTCGACCAGGATCTCCTTGAGGTAGCCGGCCGATGCGGCGGGAACCTCGGAGTCCACCTTGTCGGTGGAGACCTCGAAGAGCGGCTCGTCCTCGGCCACCTGGTCGCCGACCTTCTTGAACCACCGGGTGATGGTGCCCTCGGTGACCGTCTCGCCGAGTTGCGGCATCACGACGTTGAATGACTGAGTGTCGGCCATCAGCCGTGCAGACCCCTTCCAGTGAGCGACAGGACCGTCTCGCCGAAGGTCTCGGAAAGCGTCGGATGCGGATGGATGAGCCGGCCCATGTCGTCGGGCGTGGCTTCCCAGTTCACGGACAGCCAACCCTCCCCGAGCTGCTCGGTGACCCACGGGCCGACCATGTGGACGCCCAGGATGGGCCCGGCCTTGCCGTCGGGCCCCTTCTCGGCGATCACCTTCACCAAGCCCTCCGCGTCACCGATGATCAAGGCCCGGCTGTTGGCGTTGAAGGAGTGCTTCGACACGGTGACCTCGTGGCCGGCGTCACGAGCCGCCTGCTCGGTCATGCCGGCGAAGGCGACCTCGGGGTGGCAGTAGATGCACCACGGCACCTTGCCGTAGTCGACCGGGTCCACGGGCTCGCCCAGCATGTCCCTGACCGCGACGATGGCCTCGGCGAAGCCCACGTGGGCCAGCTGCGGCGTGGCTACCACGTCACCCACGGCATAGACGCCGTCCTCTGCGGTGCGCTGGCGGCTGTCGACGGTGATGAACCCCTTCGCGTCGACCTCCACCTTGGTGTCCTCCAGGCCGAGCCCGTCGGTGAGCGGCCGCCGGCCCACCGAGACGACGACCGTGTCGACGGTGACCGGCTCGCCGTCGCCCAACCGCACGGTGACCTGTCCGTTGGACTGCTCCTGCCCGTCAACCGTCACGCCGGTGCGAACGGTCATGCCGCGGCGCTTGAACGACTTCACCACCACGTCGACCACGTCGGCGTCACATCCGGGCAGCAGCTTGGGCAGCGCCTCCAGCAGGGTGACGTCGCAGCCCAGGTCGCTCAGCATGGAAGCGAACTCACAGCCGATCGCGCCGCCGCCGATAACCGCGGCCGAGGCCGGCAGGGCGTCGATCTCCACGACGTGGTCCGACGTGAGAATCTTGGATCCGTCCGGCTCGAACCCGGGGATGGTCCGGGGCACCGAGCCGGTGGCCAGGACGACGTGGCGGCCGTGCAGCTGGGTTCCCGCTGATCCTCCTGTGGCAGTGCCGTCGACGGTGACGACCTGGTCGGCGCCCAGGCGACCCGTGCCCGCGTAGGTCTTGATCTTGCGCCTCTTCATCAGGCTTTGGAGGCCCTTCCAGAGCTGGTCGACGACCTTCTGCTTCCGGTCGCGGGAGATGCCGAGGTCGAGCAGGGGCTGGTCGGCCTGGACGCCGAACTCCTTCGCTCCGGCCACCGTGCGGAACACCGACGCCGTCTCCAGATAGTGCTTGGCCGGGATGCACCCCCGGTGCAGGCAGGTGCCGCCCACCTTGTCCTTCTCGACCACCGCCACCGACATGCCGGCCGCAGCCGCGTACAGGGCGGCCGCGTACCCGCCCGGGCCGCCACCTACCACCACAAGGTCGAACTCCTCGGCCATGGGCCCGAGCCTACCGGCGAGCGGCTACCGCGCTGCGAGTGTGATCTGCAGCGTGAAGGCCACCAGGATTGCCAACCCGGCCACCATGGCGAGCACGATCAGCGTGCGGGTCTTCATTCGGGGTCCCGAGGTAGGGGCTTGCGGCCGGGGAAGCCCTCCGACGGCAGGTGCCAGTAGCCGAGGTCGTCCTCGCCGAGGCGCCAGCAGAGGAAGTAGACGACACCGTCGGCGCCCTTGGCGTGGAAGTCGAGAAGACCGGTCATGGCGTCGCGGAAGATGATGTCACCGGCCTGCAGCTCCTCCAGCGCTTCCTGGGCGTCGAGGATGGGCGCCCGGTTGCCGTTCGTCGACGCTGCCTGGCCGGCCCGGAGCTTGGCCGCGTGGCGGATGCGCTCGGCCAGCTCCCGGACCCGGGGAAGGTAGGCCCGGGCCTCGCTGACCGTCCAGTAGCGCACGCACGTAAGGTAGGCCGGGATGCAAGACGCCCTCGTGATCGCCGGTCGGGAGTTCGGGAGCCGCCTGTTCCTCGGCACCGGGAAGTTCCCGTCGAACGCCGCCCTGGAGGCGGCCATCGTGTCGTCGGGCACCGAGATGGTGACCGTCGCCCTCCGCCGGATCGACGTGACTGCCGAAGAGGACATCCTCGACCCCGTGGATCCCGGCAAGGTCCTCCTTCTCACCAACACCAGTGGGGCCGACGACGCCGAGGAGGCCGTGCGCCTGGCCCGCCTGGCACGGAGTGGTGGCTACCCGACCTGGATCAAGCTTGAGATCACCCCCGAGCCCCGGTACCTCCTGCCCGACGGGGTGGAGACCCTGAAGGCGGCCGAGATCCTCTGCCGGGAGGGCTTCACCGTCCTGCCGTACGTCAACGCCGACCCCGTGCTGTGCAAGCGCCTGGAGGAGGTCGGGTGCGCGACGGTCATGCCCCTCGGCTCGTGGATCGGGTCCAACCAGGGACTGCGGACCAAGGCGGCGTTGGAGATCATCATCGAGCAATCATTCGTCCCCGTCGTGGTCGACGCCGGCATCGGCGCCCCGTCGCAGGCCGCCGAGGCCATGGAGATGGGGGCCGGGGCGGTGCTCGTCAACACCGCCATCGGCACCGCCGGCGACCCGGCGGCCATGGCCGACGCGTTCCGCATGGCGGTGGTGGCCGGGCGCCAGGCCTTCCGGTCCGGCCTGCCGGGGGTGGGCCGGGCGGCGGAGGCGTCGTCGCCCCTCACCGGTTTTCTCAATTGAGCACGACTCCTGTCGCTCTCGACTCGCGGCCGGAGGGAGTGCCCGACCACTCCGCGGCGGCCGACTTCCTCGCCACCGACCTCACCGGCGCCTTGGCTCTGGCCAGCACGGCCACCGATGCCGACGTCGACCGGGCCCTGCGGGCCAGCCGACGGTCCCTGGCCGACCTCGGCGCCCTGCTCTCGCCAGTGGCGGCCGGCCGGCTGGAGGAGATGGCCGCGCTGGCCCATGCGGCGACCGTCCGGCGCTTCGGACGGATGGTGCGGTTGTTCGCCCCGCTGTACCTGTCCAACGAGTGCGTCTCCACCTGCACGTACTGCGGGTTCTCGTCGGGCAACGAGATCGCCCGTCGGACCCTGTCGCCTGCCGAAGTGGCGGTCGAGGCCCGCACGCTGACCGGCCGGGGTTTCCGCCACCTCCTGCTCGTGGCCGGTGAGCACGCCCGGATCGTCTCCAAGGACTACCTGGTCGAGTGCGTGGGCGCGCTGGCCGCCGACGTGCCCTCGGTGTCCCTGGAGACCCAAGTCTGGGACACGGCTACATACCGGCGGCTGGTGGAGGCCGGTTGCGAGGGCCTGGTCGTCTACCAGGAGGTCTACGACCGCGACACCTACGCCTCGCTCCACCTGAAGGGCAAGAAGCGGAACTACGACTGGCGCCTCGCCGCCCCCGACCGCGCCGCCGAGGCCGGTATGCGGTCCCTGTCGCTGGGCGCCTTGCTCGGGCTCGAACCCGACTGGCGGTCCGACGTCCTGGCCCTGGCCGCCCACGCCTCCGCCCTCCTCCGGCGCTGGTGGCGGTGCGAGGTGGCCGTCTCCGTGCCCCGCATGCGCCCGGCCGCCGGCGACTTCGAGCCGGTCCGGCCGGTGACCGACCGGGAGTACGTGCAGATCCTGTGCGCCCTTCGCTTGGCCCTGCCCGACGTGGGTATCACCCTCTCGACCCGGGAGTCGCCAGCCTTTCGTGACGCGGCGTTCAAGCTTGGCGTGACCCAGATGTCGGCTGGCTCCCAGACCGAGCCGGGCGGCTACGCCGAGCCCGGTGGGGCCGAGCCGCAGTTCGAGGTGAGCGACACCCGGTCGCCCGCCGAGGTCGCCGCCGCCCTGCGGGCCGCGGGCTACGACCCGGTCTGGAAGGACACCATCGGCGCACGCGTCTCCGACGCCGACCCGGCGCAGTCCCGGCACTGATCGCCGCCGTCCTCCTCGCTCTGGGCCTCGGACTGTTCGCGGCTCAGCCGGCGCCCACGACTGCGCCCCTGGCGCCCGACTGGGAGCGGTGGCTTCCGTTGCCCGGCGTGGTCGACGTGGTCGGGCCCCGGCCCGACGGGTCGCTGGTGGCGGCCGCCGCGGGCCGGCTCTTCCTCGTCGATCCCGACGGGGGGAACGCCACCCCGTTCGGCTCGTACTCGACGGACCCGGGCCCGGGGAGCCACATCGCGATAGCCCCCGGCCTCGACGTGCCCGGAGCGGGCTGCCGGTTCGAGGCCGGTGAGATCTACGCCGTCGCGATGGGGACTCCGCGACAGGCCGTGACCCGGGTGACGGTCGACGGGCACGCGTCCCGCTTCCTGGACACGCCACCGGTCGACCTCCTGACCGGCATCGCCTTCGACGGCACCGGCCGGTTCGGCAACCAGCTGCTCGTCGCCGGCCGCCGGGGAAACCGCACGGTTCTCTTCTCCATCGACTGCCGGGGCCGGCTGAAGACACTGACCGACGACGCGCCGCTGATGGAGGGGGGCATGGAGGTCGCCCCCCAGCTCTTCGGCCAGCACGGCGGTGACCTGGTCGGGCCGGACGGGAACACCGGCGATCTGATCTTCATACGCTTCGACGGCACCAGCGGGGTGCTGGTCAACAGCGGACTGCCCGCCGGTCCCGACATCGGCGTGACGAGCGTCGGCTTCACGCCGCCGGGGTTCATCGGCCGAGGCGGCACTGCCTACGTGGCCGACCGTAGCGGCGCCATCTGGCGGGTCACGGCCGACCGCTTCAGCCAGGTCCGTATCGACGAGAACGACCTGATCGCGGTCACCGGCGACGGCCGTACAACCGTGATCCGCTGTCGGGCGACGTGCCGGACGTTCCCATTTGGGGGCGCCCCAGGCGCGCATATCGAGGGCCACGTCACCGTGGTGCTCGGCCCGGCGCCGCCTCCGATACCCCGCGCCGGCTCGCTCGGAGTGGCCGTGCTGGTCGTCGTCACCACCGTGCTGGTGGCCGGCGGCTTCATCCTGTTCTTCGTCCACAACCGGCGAAAAGTGCGGATCCCGGAACCAGACCGGTCCTAGCCGTCGTCCCATCTCCAGCCGAGCCCACTGGAGGTTGACGATGCGCAAGACCCTGCTGGCGACCGTGATCGGACTGGTTGTCACCGTACTGGGCGCCGGCCCCGCCCTGGCCTGCGGTGGCCTTATCGGGAGGAACGGGTCGGTGAACCTCGTCCGCACGACCACCCTCGCCGCCTGGCACGACGGCGTCGAGCACTACGTGACCTCCTTCACGTTTGCCGGGGCGGGCGGGGAGTTCGGCTCCATCATCCCGTTGCCCGACGTCCCCACCAGCGTGGAACGGGGCGGCGACTGGACGCTGCAGCGCCTGGTCCGTGAGGTGACGCCCCAGCCGGAGTTCGCCCGGACCGCCCTGGCGGCGAGCGCAGGAGCGGCCCAAGACGCGGCCGTCGTGCTTCTCGAGACCCGCATCGACGCCCTCGACATCACCGTCCTGCAGGGCGGCGGCCCGGCGGTGGGGGAGTGGGCCACCAAGAACGGCTTCCTACTCACTCCCGACACACCCGAGGTGCTCGACTTCTACGCCCGGCGCAGCCCTATCTTCCTGGCCGCCCGGTTCGACGGCGACGCCGCCCGACAAAAGGGCGTGGCCGTGGGCGACGGCACCCCGGTGCACATCACCATCCCCACACCGAACCCGTGGGTGCCGCTGCGCATCCTCAGCGTCGGGCGCCAGGCCGCCGAACGCGTGAACGCCGACGTCTTTTTGCTGACCGACAAGCGTCCCGCTCTCCTTCCCGGCTACACGGCCCCAGGTCTCACCCTCGACCGGCAGGAACCGGCGACCAGTCGCCTCCTCACCGACCTGCGGACCGACAAGGGCATGGAGTGGGTGCCCCAGTCGATGTGGCTCAGCTACCTCAAGGTCGACGCCCTGCCCGCCCAGCTCACCTACGACCTGGCCGTCGACGCCACGGGCGCCGGCAAGCCGTCGCCGGAAGCGGCAGGGTTGGGGGTGGCTGCGCCCGGCCCGGTCGACTCGCGTGACTCGGGTTCGCCGATCCTTCCCTGGGTGCTCGGCGGCGCCGTCGCCCTCACCGCCGTCGCCGGCGGGGTGGCGGTCGCGGCCCGCCGGCGATGAAAGTGCTCGCGCTGGCCCTGGGCGCGGCGATCGCGCTGTCCGGGTGCGCGTCCGGCTTGTCGGAGCGGACGGTGGAGCTGACCGTGCACCATTCGCAGTTCTCCCTCCGGGAGCTGCGGGTCCGGCCGGGAGAGACCGTCCGCTTCGTCCTGCGCAACACCGACCCGATCCCTCACGAGCTCATCGTGGGCGACCAGGCGGTGCAGGACGTCCACGAGGCGGGGACGGAGAGCCACCACGGCGACCGGCCGGGCGAGGTATCGGTGGCGCCCGGAGAAACGGCGGTCACGACGTACCAGTTCGGGCGCGAGGGCGACCAGGTGCTCTTCGGCTGCCACCTTCCGGGCCACTGGGCCTACGGCATGAAGGGCACGATCCAAGTCGGTTAGCGTGCCGACCAGTCCCGCACGAGACCCCTCAGTTGGGGGAGTTCCGTGATACGGGCATCCGGCTCGATGCCGTCGATGTCCGGCGCCACGGGGTTCGGGCGGAGGACGGTGTGCATGCCGGTCGAGCGGGCGCCGGAGATGTCGTCCCAAGGCCGGTCGCCCACGAACACCGCGTCATGCGGGTCGACACCCAGTGCCTCCGCCGCGGCCAGGAACGCCGAAGGATGCGGCTTCTGGAACGGCATCTCGCTGGTGTAGAGGCGGGCGTCTATGAGGTCCACCAGGCCGTCCCGCTCGAGGAAGCGCTCGTGGAAGGCGGGCGGCCAGTGGGTGTTGGAGAGCATGCCGATCCGCAGGCCGTCGGCCCGCAGGTCGGTCAGCGCGCCAACCGCGTCCGGGTCGTGGCGGATGTGTGGGGTCCAGGCGTCGAGGTGGCGGACGGCCGCCTCCTCGAGCAGGGCCTCGGCTACGTCGAGCCCGAGCTCCAGCGCCGCAGTCGCCAGCAGGTCGGCCAGCGTGGCGCTGCGCTGGTGGCTCGACGTCGTGGCCCAGAAGTCGGCCTCCACCCGGACAAGCTGAGCGGCAATCTCGTCCTCGTGGTCCGGGTTTAGGTGCCGTGCCGCCAGCCGCCAGGCGTCGACCAACTCTGCGTTCACGAACTCCGACAGTGTCCCACCCCAGTCGAAGATGACAGCCGCGACCGTCATGTCCCTACCGCACGGCGGAGCATTGTTTGCCTTCCCTCCAGGCGGTCAGCAGCGCAGGACGGCAACGGCTGTGCTCCACAGCTCGCCGTTCTTCGTCACGAGCGGCGTATTGAGAGATTCCGCCAAAGCCAAGGCGGCCTGCCCGTCGATGTCGTCTGACGACACAGCTGTGAGTGCTGCCTCCATAGCGAGTCCCCGAACCGGAAACCACTCACGAACGATCCGCCCGATGCTCGCGAATTCCACGCGTGCCCGAGGTGGCGAACCCTCATGCCGAAGCGCCAGGTACTCGCCAACCAGCAGCGAGGTGGCGTCGAGAGCCAGAATCTCGTCCACCTCGTGCTTGATCCCCTCGAGCACGCCCGCCAGGACGAGAAGTCCGCCGGCGTCAGCGACGACGCTGTCGTGCATCAAGATTCTCCACCGCCGCCTTGCGCCGCTTGGCGGCGCGCTGCCGGATCTCGCTGAACTCTTCGTCCTTCATGGGTTCCGTCATTTCGCGGCGACGGAGAAGCTCGGCCGGCGAGAGACGAGCGGTGCTCCGACGAAGGGTCTGGCGGATCCACTCCTGCTGGCTCATCCCTTCGGCCAGTGCCTGCTCGGCTAGGCGGGACACGATGTCGGGATCCAGGTTCTTCACATTGATGTCCACGTCTCGTATGGTACCATCCCGGTATAACAGCTGGGGCCAGAGTGGCACCTTCACGCGCACGGCCGACGATGACCATCGCGCCGGAGGACGGTCGGGACGCTCAACTTCGTACTCATCCGACAGCGTGGCCGACGTCGCCACCGAACCACTTCGCCCATGCCTCCTTCACTTCTCTCAGGTCCGCCTCGGTCGAGCCTCCGTCCTCTGCCGCCGCCAACACGAGCCTCGCTTGTCCGAGGAGTAGCCCTCTTCGCCGGTCGAGCCCTGCACCATCCAGCACCTCGGTCAGGAGGTGCAGGCTCTCCAAGAGGTAGACGCAGACCCTCGGATGGGGAGCGGCAGCGCGGCGCAACTCATCGAAGGCGGTATGAAGAAGATCGGCATGGGTCGGCAACTCGGGCAGGAGCAGTCGCCGACCGCCTTCGTCCCGGCGTACCCGGGGAGGGGAGTCCCTGCGGAGAAGCTCGCCGAGCACGGCAGCGATGTGGAAGATGGCGTCCTGAGCCGTGGTCGGATCGTTCACCCCCGGCGACAACGCCCGGATTCCGACGTCGGCGAGCTGGCGGATTCCATATTCGATGTCCTGCTGGCTGGTGCGCGACGTTCCCACCTCCACCGCATCCCGTGCCCGGGAGCTGACGGCGTCGGCGTCGTCGGGTGCAGGCCAGACCGTGCAGAGCGGGGCGCCGTTCATCGCATACCGCCCGGGCCTCGTTTCGAACCGCACCGTCCCACCGTCGGAGGTGAGGTCGAGGAGGGCATCGGCTTCGAACCGCTCGATCCATCCGTCGTCGTGGAACCGGACGACGAGGCAGCGCTCGTCGTCAGGCACCGCCTGCGGCGGCTCCGGCGGATCGAAGTCGGGATTGGCCAGTGGCCAGGACTCATCAGCCAGGCGAATCGAGCGTTCGGTGATGCGGTGGAGGATCTCACTGATGTCCATCGAGCGGGCGCTGTGGTCGATGAAGTACAGGATGGCCAGGATGGCGACGATCCCTAGGATGACGGCGAGGCCCACGGAGAGGTTGGGCACGACCGGCTCACCGCCGTCCTCGACCGTCCCCCGCACGGAGCGGAGCACGACCAGGCAATAGCTGAAGGTCCCGACGACCATGCCCATGAGCCGTTTGTTCGTGGGATCGCGGAAGAGGCTGTGCACCACTCGGGGCGAGTACTGGCTGGACGCCAGCTGGATCACGAGGAGCGAAATCGAGAATGCGATCCCCGCCACGGTGATGGTCGCGGCTGCGATGGTGCTGACGACGGCTCGAGCGCTCTCGACCGTGGAGGTGAACCCCAGTGGCAGCCGCGATGCGCCTTCGGCGGTTCTCACGTCGATGGTGACCGCGACCTGGCCGATCACGATGCCGGCCAGCACGAAGACCATCGGAGTGAAGAAGAGGCTGCTGCGGATGCGCTCAATCCGGGCGGACAACTTGAGGTTCATCGGGCACATCCGTCGCTGGTACTCGCGGTATCGCTCCTTCGTGGTGTTGCCGAGCATTCTGTCGCTGAGACGCGTCCCCAGGGGCGGGAGACGCGACGCTCCGGGGTGTTCGTAACCGCCGTCTGGATGCCGACCCGGAGATCGGTCCTGGTCACGATCATCTTCTCTCGACGCCCGACAGGGAGCACGCTGAGACGTGCTTCACAGCCAGTGCCCCTGGCGCCTACCGAGCGCGTAACCGCCGCCGCCACTCATACGCCGAGGACGGCGCGGGCGACGAGGAAGTAGATGACGAGCCCCGTGGCGTCGACGAGGGTGGTGACGATCGGAGCGGAGGCCACTGCGGGGTCCACACCCACCCGGCGGGCGACCATGGGCAGCATCGACCCCAGGAAGGTGGCCCATGCACAGATCGTCACCAGGGTCACGGAGACGATGAGGGCGATGTCGGTGTCGAAGAAGATCGCCACCGGGACGAAGCCGGCGACTCCGAGCATGGTGCCGAGCATGACCCCGACGCGCGCCTCCCGGGCCAGGACCCGAGGCAGGTCGCTGAAGCGGACCTCGTTGACGGCCATGGCTCGGATGACGACGGTGGCGGCCTGCGACCCGGAGTTGCCGCCGGTGTCGATGAGCAGCGGGATGAACAGCGCCAGCGTGACGACCTCCTCGAGGGTCTCCTCGAAGAACTGGAGCACGTTGACGGTCAGGGCGGCGGCGACGATCAGCACCAGGAGCCAGACCGCCCGCTTGCTGGCCAGGTAGAAGACACCCGCCGCCATGTAGGGGCGTCCCAGGGGCTCCGCGCCGCCGTGGCGGGCGATGTCCTCGGTGTCCTCCCGTTCGATGACCGCCATGGCGTCGTCGACGGTGATGACGCCGACGAGACGGTTCTCGGTGTCCACCACCGGCAGGGCGATGAGGCCGGCCTCCTGGATCAGACGGGCCGCGACCTCCTGGTCCTCGTCGAAGCGGACCTTGTGGACGCGCCGGGTCATGAGCTCGCCGACCTGGCTGGTGGGCGGGGCCAGGACGAGGGCGCGGAGCCCGATCACGCCGACGAGGCACCGGTGGTCGTCGGAGACGGGCAGGAAGTAGACGGTCTCGGCATCGGGCCCGGAACGACGGATCTCCTCCAGCGCCTCGGCGACGGTCATCCCGGCGCGGAGGCTGACGTACTCGGGCGTCATGATCCGTCCCGCCGACTCCGCCGGGTAGCCGAGCAGGGCGGCGGTCAGGGCCCGCTCGGCCGGATCCAGGCCGGCGAGGACCTGGCTGGCGACGGTCGCCGGCACCTCGCCGACGAGACGGGCGCGGTCGTCGGGGTCCATGTCGCCGACGAGCTGGCGGAAGCTCTCGTCGCGGAGCTGCTCGAGGATCTCCTGCTGATGGATGGAGTCGAGCGCCTCGAACACCTCGAGGGCCCGGTCGCGGGGCAGGAGGCGGAAGGGCACCACCCGGTCGGCCGGATCGAGGCGGGTCAGCTCCTCGACGATGTCGAGGATGCCAGCCTGGTCGAGCCATGAGGCCAGCGCATCGAGGTCCTGCCGTGCGATGAGGTCTGCGGTGGTCATGGTGTCTCCGGGAGCTCTCGGGCGTGGTCGGCGGCGTCTCGGTGCGCCATGGCGGCCCGATCATCCTCGCTCCCAGGCCGGCGGTCAGGGGCGCGGCGCTGACGCTTCGTCGGTGGCCGTGGAGCCAAGAAAGCGTCAACAGCCACCCGGTCCGACCGCCCCGAACCCTCCACCCCCCGGCGTGAGGATCCGGAGCACATCTCCCGCTCGCACGCGGATGGTGCACTTGTCCAGCAGTCGCTCTGCCCGGCTCTCGTCGCCCCGTGGTACCAGCCAGTTCTCGCCCGGTAGGCCCGGCTCACCGCCTGCGAGTCCCCAGGGGCGGGAGACGCGGCGCTCTGTGATCAAACTCACCGTCACGTCTTCGAGCATCAGGAGGTCCCGTTCGATCCCTTCACCACCCGGCGCCAGCCCCGCCCCTCCGCTCCCGCGTCGTAGGCGGTACCGCGACACTCGCATGGGATAGGACCGCTCCAGCGCCTCTGCCGGGGTGTTCTGGGTATTCGTCATGCCCGTCTGGATCCCGCTCATCCCGGCCCGCCCCGGGCGGCCACCCTGGCCGCCGGCGACTGTTTCGTAGTACACCCATCCGTTCCCCCCGATGAGGGTGTTGTTCATCGTCCCCTGGTTGGCGGCGCCGACTCGGCCCGGGCACGCCAGGGCGAGGGCGCTCAGGCACACGTCGGCCACCCGCTGGCTGACCTCGACGTTGCCCGCCCCCACTGCCACCGGCGGTAACGCCGCCACGATGGAACCGGCAGGAGCGACCACCCGCACCGGACGCATTGCCCCACCGTTCGCCGGAATTGTCGGGTCAGCCGCGGAGCGGAGGGCGAAGGACACGCAGCTGAGCGTCACCGCCTCGACCGCGTTCACGTTCCCGTGGCGCTGCTCATCGGTGCCGGTGAAGTCAAAGGTCGCCTGATCGCCGGCAATCGTGAGACTCAGCACGATTCGGGCGGGGCGCTGCTGGTCCGGCTCGGGGCCGCAGGAGTCCATCTGGTCCTCGAACGTCCAGGTGCCGTCGGGGATATCGGCGAGCGCGGCGCGCATCCGTCGCTCGCCGTAGCCGGTGATCTCCTCCAGCGGAGCACCGGCGAAGGCGGCCAGACGCTCGACGCCGACCACGTTGGCGCCGCGCTGGGCGTCGAGGTCGCCCCGGCGCTCGTCGGGTGTGCGGGAGTTGGCGCACAGGATGGCCTCGACCGCGTCGGTGAGGAGCACGGGTGGGATGCGCAGACCCTCCTGGTAGACCTCGGTCGCGGCGGCCGGAATTGAACCCGGGGCCATGCCACCCACGTCAGCATGGTGGGCTCGGTTGGCGGCCCAGCCAACAAGTCTGCCGTCGACGAAGCAAGGGGCGACGAGGGTGAGGTCGTTGAGGTGAGTGCCGCCGGCGAAGGGGTCGTTCAGCACGACCTGATCACCCAGGCGGATGCTGGGCCCGAACGCGCCGAGGGCGGCCCGGACCGACGCCGGCATCGACCCGAGGTGTACGGGGATGTGTTCGGCCTGGACGAGCAGCTCGCCCTCGGGGGTGAACAGGGCGGCCGAGCAGTCGGCCCGCTCCTTGATGTTCGGGCTGAAGGCGGCCCGCCGCAGGACGGCGCCCATCTCTTCCGCCACGCCGGTCAGCCGGGAGATCAGGATCTGCAGCTCGGCAGGGCTCACCGGGTGATCACGAAGCTTCCGTCGGGGCCGACGTCCGCGGCCCAGCCCTCCGGTATCCACATGGTGCAGTCCGGCTCGGCCACCACGTACGGCCCCCGAACCGGCTGCCGGTCCACGGGCTGCAGGTCCTCCGGCCGGACGACCGGAGCCGTCCGGGCCGACGCCCGCAGGGCGACGACCTCCACCGGCGCGCCGGGACGCGAGTACCCGTTGCGGCGGGCGTGCTCGTCGGCGAAGTCGTCGACGGCGGCGACCGACAGCTCGTGGCTCTGGCCGGCGTACCGGCAGTCGACCGACGTGGTCACCTCCGCCCCGTCGCCCACCAGCGCCCTGGCGCGGTCCCCCAGCTCGGCGAGGGCCTCCGACAGGCCGGCCACGTCGCCGGGCGTGGGCCAGGATCGCACCAGGCTGCGCTGGCGGGGCGCGCACAACAACCCGACCGCGGACAGCACGCCGGCCCTTGGCGGCACGACCACCGCCGCCATGCCGAGGGCATCCGCGAGGGCACAGGCGTGCAGGGGGCCGGCGCCGCCGAAGGCCACCAGCGCCAGCGCCGACGGGTCGACGCCCCGCTCGACGGACACCGCCCGCAGCGCCCGCTCCATGGCCGAGTCCACGACGGCGACCACTCCTTCGGCGCTCGTGCCGGCGCCCGCCAGCGCCGCTCGGGCCGCGTCGAGGTCGAGCACGCCCAGCCCGGGAAAGCTCGCCCCGCTCGGGATGCGGCCCAGGACGAGGTCCGCGTCGGTGACCGTGGGACGAATCCCGCCCCGGCCGTAGCAGGCCGGCCCCGGCTCGGCGCCCGCGCTCTCGGGGCCGACGACCAGCGCGCCGCCCGGGTCGATGCGGGCGATCGAGCCGCCGCCCGCGCCGATCGTGTGGATGTCGATGGAGGGCAACCGGATGGGGAAATCCGCGGCGCGACGGCCGGCGGCCGGCTCCGGCACGCCGTCCTGGACGAGGCAGACGTCGGTGCTCGTCCCTCCCATGTCGAAGGTGATGGCCCCCTCGAAGCCGGCCGCCACCGCGGCCGCGGTGCCGGCGATCACCCCTCCGGCCGGCCCCGACAGGAGGAGGGCCACGGGAAGGTCGGCGGCGTCTCCCGTAGGAATGAGCCCTCCGGCGGAGGTCATGACCAGCACCGCGTCGGCCAGATCCCCGAGGCCCCGCAGGTAGGTGCGGCACCCGGGCCGGAGGTAGGCGTTGACGACGGTGGTCACGGTGCGCTCGTACTCCCGGAACTCGGGCGACACCTCATGCGAGGCCGACACGTCGAACCCCGATGCAACCAGCGCCGCAGTCACCGACTGTTCGTGCGCGGCGTCGAGGTCGGCGTGCAGCAGGCACACCGCCACCGACTCCACTACTTCCGGCACCGTAGGCGGCGTCCCGACCGGCTCGATCTCGCGGCCGCTTGCGTCGAGCCGGCCGTCGACCTCGAGGCGCAGGGACCGAGGTACCAGCGGTTCAGGCCGGTCGGCCCAGATGTCGTAGAGCGAGGGGCGGTCCTGACGGGCGATCTCGATGACGTCGGCGAAGCCCGTGTTCGTGACCAGCGCGACGGTGGCCCCTCGGCGCTCCAGCAGCGCGTTGGTGGCCACCGTGGTGCCGTGGGCGAGCACCTCGGGACGGAGCCCCTCCAGGCCCTCCCGCACGGCTCGGCCGGGGTCGTCCGGCGTCGACAGGACCTTGGCGACGCGCCCGTCAGCCATGACGACATCGGTGAACGTCCCTCCCGTGTCCACCCCGCAGCGCACGAAGCGACACTATGGCGAACGTGGCCGACGACGACACCGTGGAGGAGTCGCGTGCCGCGCCACCCGAGCCAGTGGGCCGGACGCCGTGGCGCATCCCCGACCCGTCGAGCGGTGACGCAGAGGCCGGCGGCGTCGTGGGCTTCGGCGCCGACCTCAAGCCGTCGACGCTGGTCGACGCCTACCGGAGGGGCATCTTCCCGTGGCCGCACCCCGGCGTCGCCGTCCCCTGGTTCTCGCCCGACCCCCGGGCCGTCCTGCCGCTCGACGGCATGCACATCTCCCGGTCACTGCGCCAGCGCCTGCGCCGCTGCGGGTGGACCTCCACGGTCGACGCCGCGTTCGAGGCGGTGGTTCACGGGTGCGCGCTCCGGCCCGGCGGGGAGGGGACGTGGATCGGCCGGGAGATGCGCCAGGCCTATGCGCGGTTGTGGCGGCTGGGTTGGGCCCACAGCCTGGAGGTCTGGGACGGTGATGAGCTGGTAGGCGGGCTCTACGGCGTGGCCGTCGGCGGCTGCTTCACCGGGGAATCGATGTTCCACCGCGCCACCGACGCGTCGAAGGTGGCGCTCGTCGACCTGGTCGCCCGATGGCGCGAGGCGGGTGGCGCCTTCATCGACGTGCAGCTCCCTACTGCCCACCTCACCACGATGGGCGCGGTGGAGATGGGGCGGGACGAGTTCCTCGAGAGGCTGGAAGCGGTTCGTGACCGTCACGTGCCGTTGGTCGTCGACCGACTGCCGGTCGGCCGGCTGGTGTGACGAGGTGAGCGGGGAGATCACCCGGGCCGCGTGGCAGGTGGCTCAGGCGTAGACCTGGACAAGGCCGGCGACAGCGGCGACCACGGCCAGAACGGGCACAGCGACCAGGGCGGCGAGGGTCAGCAGCCAGAAGGACGGGACCAGAAGCTGGGCGACCTTTCCCCAGGAGCCGACCACGTCGCCGTAGTCCCTCAGGACCCCGCGCACCGACCGAACGGCCTGGAGGGCGCCGCCGTCCGGGCGCGCCGGCTGCGACCCGCCACGGAGATGGGCCGCACGTCGCGTCGTCACGCCGCCCAGCTTCTCCGGCAGCTCGACCAGGTCGTGCAACGCCGACCGTACGTTCACCAACCATGCAGGCGCGGCCATGCACAGGGCGAGTACGAGTAGCGACGCCAACGTCCCCCGCCACCAATCGTCGATCCGGTGACCCGCCGCCACCCACCACAGCAGGATGCCGGCGCCACCGCCGACGATCGCACCTCTCGTGGCCAGCCGGGCCAGCCAGCATGCCGCGCCCTCGACCCGCGCCACCATGCCGGTGAGGGCCTCGAGTCGCGGATCCGGCATCACTCCTTCTAGCGCACGGGCGGGCGGTCCGGCGGTAGCGTCCGGGAATGTCGCGTCGACTACTCATCGCTGGCCTCGCCGCCGTGCTCATGGGGGCCTGTACCTCCAACGACGAGGCGGCGCCCCCTCCCCCCACGTTCGGCGACCTTGACACCACGACGACGTCCGCTCTACCGAGCACGCCCGTAATCGGGCGGGCCTTGTCGCCGGAAAAGGGCTCGGTGCAGGGCAGCAGCGGACGGGGAATGGTCGTCGTGCTGAACTTCACGGCGAGGGATGCGAGTGCGCTCTCTGCCGAATCCCGCGGGGCGCTGTCGCCCACCGCGGCTTCGGCCAGGCCGGGGCACAACCCGGCGTTCCCGGGACTCGTCGTCGGCCTCAGCACGACCGGCCCAAGCCTGGGCGGGCCCTCGGCCAATTTGGCCAACCTGTTCCAGGTCGTCAGCCCGGCCCTCCAGCTCGACGGCTCTATCCAGGTTTCGACCGTTTGGGTCAACGCCCAGCCTGACTTCGGCACCGACGTGGACACCACTCTCACCGCCTTCGTCGTCTCCGGCACCGCGCCCGACGTCATCCCGCCGTCCGAGGCCAACCTCGACGTCATCTCCAACCCGGTCGAAGTGAGCTTCCGGGTCTCGGGAGGCGCCGGAGCCTCGGCCGATGCCGGGGAGTCGCCAACGACGACCGGGACACCGGGCGCCACGACGACCATCGCCTCGGGGCGGCCGACGACCACGGCGACCCGGCCGCCGGTGACCCCTGCTCCCACGGCGGCAACCACCCCCCCGGCGCCGGCCACGACGCCTCCGGCCACCACCACGACGACGCTCCTGCTCGGCATCCTGCCCGTCTCGTAGGCGGTCAGGCCGGCGGAGGCGTCACGATCCAGACGTCGTCCTCGCCCAGGGTGTCCTGGAGGGCCCGGACGGCACGCCCGACGGCCGGGTCGGCGCCGTCCCACACTGCGACGGCCTCGTGGGCATGGCGGGCGAGCCAGGCGTCACGCCGCCGCAGCGCCCTGCCGGCCAGCTGCTTGGTGGCCGGCGGCTTGGCCTGGAGGACGACCGTCGACTGGGCCCCGTCGACCAGGGCCCGGAACGCCTTGCGGGACGACGAGGGCCACTGAGAGTCGGGATCCGGATAGGGCAGGACGGCGACATACGGCACGCCGACCTCGGCCGCCGCCTCCGCGGCCAACTGCTCGGCGCCCAGTCCGAGGCCGGTGAGCACCACCAGGTCCGGGTCGACCTGGCGTTTGGCCGCCAACACCTCGGCCAGCTTGGCCCGGACAGCGTCGGACACGGGATTGGCCTCGTACCCACCGAGCTCGGGGGGCTTCTGGCCGATGACAGCCAGCACGTGGCCGTCCGGCAGGCGGGGATCGACCTCGGCCCCCACGCCTGGCGTGTCCGCCGGCCCCAGGGAATCAGGTGGTCGGTCACCGGCCCGGCCGGCCTGGGTCCGGGCCGCCTCCACCGCCAGCCGGTCGACCAGGTCGTTGGCCGGGTCGTCGCTGTGGCCCTTGACCCAGCGGAAGGTCACCCGGGTCGGGTCGGCCCGGACGGCCTCGATCAACGGTTCCCACAGGTCCCGGTTGGCCACCGGCTTCTTCGCCTTGTTCATCCAGCCCCTCGCGAGCCACCCCTCCCACCACCGGTCCCTGAAGCAGTTGACGACATAGGTGGAGTCGCTGACCACCACCAACGGCCCCTCCAGGGACCGGACCGCCTCCAGCGCGGCCTGGATCTCCATGCGCTGGTTGGTCGTCGCCGCTGCTGCCCCGCTGGCAAAGCGTCCCCCGGGGACGGCCCATGCCCAGCCGCCCGGCCCGGGGTTCCCCAGGCAGGCCCCGTCGGTGTACACCTCAGTTGTCGCCGGAGTCGTCGCCACTGGGCCCATCTGTAACAGTCGCCCGTCGTTCCTGGTCGGATTTCGGGGGTGACAGACTGGGATGGTGATCTTCGACGGATTCAGCCAGCAGCTGCCCGACATCGATCCGACCGAGACGGCGGAGTGGGTCGACTCGCTCGAGATGGTGGCCGACGAGCGCGGCCGCACCCGGGCCCGGTTCCTCTTGATGAAGATGCTGGAACGGGCCCGGGAGCTGGGCGTGGGCCTTCCGAACACCGTCTCCAGCCCCTACATCAACACCATCCCGCCGGAGAAGGAGCCCTGGTTCCCGGGCGACGAGCACATCGAGCGCCGCATTCGGGCCTTCATCCGGTGGAACGCGGCGGTGATGGTCAGCCGGGCCAACAAGCGGGCCAAGGGCATCGGCGGCCACCTGGCCACCTACGCCAGCTCGGCCGCCCTCTACGAGGTCGGCTTCAACCACTTCTTCCGGGGCAAGGACGACGGCCAGGCCGGAGACCAAGTCTACTTCCAGGGCCACGCCGCCCCCGGCATCTACGCCCGGGCCTTCATCGAGGGCCGGCTCACCGAGGGTCAGCTCGACCACTTCCGTCAGGAGATCGGGGCCGGCCCCGGCGAGGGGCTGTCGAGCTACCCCCATCCCCGGCTCATGCCGGACTTCTGGGAGTACCCCACCGTCTCCATGGGCATCGGCCCGATCAACGCCGTCTACCAGGCCCGCTTCAACCGGTACCTGCTGAACCGGGAGCTGTCCGACACCAGCCGCTCGCGGGTCTGGTGCTTCGTGGGCGACGGCGAGTTCGACGAGCCCGAGAGCATGGCCGGCCTGACGCTGGCGGCCAGGGAGCAGCTCGACAACCTGATCTTCGTCGTGAACTGCAATCTGCAGCGCCTCGACGGGCCGGTCCGAGGCAACGGCAAGGTCATCCAGGAGATGGAGGCGCTGTTCCGGGGGGCGGGTTGGAACGTCATCAAGGTGATCTGGGGATCGGGCTGGGACCCGCTGCTGGCCCGCGACATCGACGGTGTGCTGCTCAACAAGATGAACACCACCCTCGACGGTGAGTACCAGAAGTACGTCACCGAGAGCGGGGCCTACATCCGCGAGCACTTCTTCGGCCCCGACCCCCGGCTGCGGGCCATGGTCGAGCACCTCTCCGACGACGACCTGCGCAATCTGCCCCGGGGCGGCCACGACTACCGCAAGCTGTACGCCGCGTACTCGGCCGCGATCGAGAAGAACGGCGCCCCCACGGTCATCCTGGCCAAGACGGTCAAGGGCTGGACGCTGGGCCCCAGCTTCGAGGGGGTCAACGCCACCCACCAGATCAAGGAGATGTCGAAGGAGCACATCGCCACCTTCCGGTCGCGCCTCCACCTCGAGGAGGAGATCCCCGAAGAGGCCCTGGACGCGCCCGAGCCGCCCTACTACCGCCCGGCCGAGGACTCGGTGGAGTACCAGTACATGATGGAGCGGCGCCGGGCGCTGGCCGGGTCGCTCCCCAAGCGGATTGTCCGCAAGCAGACGCTGCCCACCCCCGACCCCAAGATCTTCAGCGGCATGAAGGAAGGCTCGGGCAAGCGGCAGTACTCGACGACCATGGCCATGACCGGGCTGCTGCGCGACCTGCTGCGAGACAAGGGGATGGGCGCCAACATCGTGCCGATCATCCCCGACGAGGCCCGCACCTTCGGCATGGACGCCCTGTTCCCGCAGGTCAAGATCTACGCCCCCTTCGGCCAGCTCTACGAGCCGGTCGACGCCGCCTTTCCTCTGTCCTACAAGGAGTCGGTGAAGGGCCAGATCCTGGAAGAGGGCATCACCGAGGCCGGGTCCATGGCCTCCTTCACCGCCGCCGGCACGTCGGCCGTCACCCATGGCAAGCCCATGGTGCCCTTCTTCGTCTTCTACTCGATGTTCGGTTTCCAGCGGGTGGGTGACTTGATCTGGGCCTTTGGCGACGTCGGCGGCAAGGGCTTCCTGTGCGGCGCCACGGCCGGGCGCACCACCCTCAACGGCGAGGGGCTGCAGCACCAGGACGGCCACAGCCTGCTGCTGGCGTCGAGCGTGCCAAACCTGGCCGCCTACGACCCCGCCTTCGCCTACGAGCTGGGCGTGATCGTCGAGGACGGGATGCGGCGCATGTACGGGCCCGCCCCCGAGGATGTCTTCTACTACCTGACCCTGTACAACGAGAACTACGTCATGCCCGCCATGCCGGACGGGGCGGAGGAAGGTATCCGGCGCGGCCTGTACCGGTTCTCGCCGGCTCCGGAGGGGCCGTCGCGCCGGGCCACCATCGTGTTCAGCGGCACGGCCCAGGGCGCGGCCCGCGAGGCCCAGGAGGTGCTGGCCGCCGACCACGACGTGGCCGCCGAGCTGTGGAGCGCCACGTCGTACAAGGCCCTGCGCGAGGACGCCCTCTCCGTGGAGCGCTGGAACCGGCTCCACCCCACCGAGGCGCCCCGCAGGCCCTATGTCACCGAAGCGCTCTCGGGCGCGCCGGGGCCCGTTCTTGCCGTTACCGACTTCATGAAGGCGGTGCCCGACCAGGTCTCACGCTGGGTGCCGGGCACCTACCTCTCCCTCGGCACCGACGGCTACGGTCGCTCCGACACCCAGGCCAACCTGCGCCGGCACTTCGAGACCGACACGCCGCATGTGGTCGTGGGCGTGCTCACCGCCCTGGCCAAGACCGACGACGCCAAGCCCCAGGAGGTGGCCGACGCCATCGCCCGTTACGGGCTCGATCCCGAGGCCGCCGACCCGGCCACCGCCTGACCTTCCTCGTCGGGGTCGGTCGAAGGCTGGTCGTCGTCGCGCGTGCGGTAGTAGTTCGCGGCCTGGGCGGCGATAGCTACCAGCGGCACGGACAGGAAGGCGCCGAGCAGTCCGCCGACCAGTAGGCCGGCGCCCACCGCCACGACGGTGACGAGTGGGTGGAGCCGGACGGCGCGCTCGAGGATGAGGGGCTGGAGCAGGTTGCCCTCGACCTGCTGGACGGCGATGGTGGCGGCCACCACGAGCAGGGCGACGGTGAACCCGCTGTCGACCAGGGCCACCAGCGCAGCCACCAGCCCGGCCACTGTGGCGCCGACAAGTGGGAAAAAGCCCCCCACGAACGTCAGTACCGCGAGTGGGAGGACCAGCGGCACACCGAGCACCAGGAGGGCTATGGCGATGAGGATGCCGTCGACCAGGCCGGTCAGGGCGGTGGCCATCAGGTACTGGCGCATGATGCGCCGGGCCCGGCTGACGATCTCCACCGCGTCCCCACGCTGGGCCGGCGGGATCCGTTCCTTGAACCAGTCGGCCATGCGGAAGCCGTCCTTCATCACGAAGAACAGCGTGAACAGCAGGAGCACGGCGCCACCGAACGCCTCGGTGACCGCCCGGGCCCGGCGGCCGAGCCCGGCCGTGCCCGGGCTGAGGCCGCTGGTGAGGTCGTCCTTGAGCTTGTCGAGACGTTCCGCAGACAGGTTCAGCGGTTCTCCCTGGAGCCAGTTGCGTACCTCCTCGATCCCCTGGTCGACCCGCTCTCCCACGTCGGAAAGCTCGTCGGCCACTGCGTTGCCGATCCAGCCGACGAGCATGACGAGCAGGGCCAGCGCCCCCAAGAAGACGGCGGCCGTAGCCAGCGCCGGCGGCCAGCCGTGACGACGGAGCCGGGCCACGAGGGGCTCCAGCACCGAGGCCAGGAAGAGGGCCAGCACCACGGGCACCACGACCACATAGAGCTCGATGAGGATGAAGACGATCATCGTCGCCGCCGCGCCGACCAACAGCAGCCGCCAGGACCATGCCGCCGCCCCGACCAGGAGAGCGGGGACCTTCACGCCACCGTCGACGCGGGGAGGAATGTGCTTTCCGGGGCCCGTCACCCCGACATGTTGTCAGTGCGAGGCGCTGGTGACGGGCGATACGCAGGGCGCAGGGGCACGGGAGCCAGGACGGGCGGGCGCAAACGGTCATGCAGTGGAAGACGGCTTCGCCGGATCGGGCAGCTCCTCCGGGTAGGTGATGTCGATGTCGGTGATCGACTTGGCAAAGTCGGCCCTGTTGTTGGTCAGGAACCGGTCCGCGCCGGCGCCGACCGCCGTGGCCAGATGAACTGCGTCGGCTGCTCGGAGCCCGTGGGCGGCGCCGAGCGCAGTGGCGAGCTGGGCGGTGGCCCGGTCCACGGGACGAAGGTCGAGCCGGCTCAGAAGTGCGCTCAGCGCATCGAGCTCGTCCGTGGACTCCGCGCCTAACGGCTTCGTCAGCAGCTCCGGCAGAAGAAGCAGCGACCCAATACCTGCAACGACCCCTGTCCTTTCCATTGGCTCGGCGGGAAAGAGGGCACGGACCCGCCGCCCCAGCTCGTGGTCGGGGGCGGCGGCGTAGATGAGCACATCGGCATCGAAGGCATCCACGGTCGAGTCAGCGACCCGATCGATCGGCGCGGACCTCGGCAGCCAACGCTTCAGCGCGCTCCCAACTCAGTGTTGGGCGAGCCCGCAATGGCTCCTGTCGGCCGTGCTCGAGAATCGCACCTACCTTCTCCGCCGCGGCGTGGGCTTCGGCCGCCCGGCGTAGCCGGAGGTTGTCCGGCCGAACAACGACAGCGACCGGCTTGCCGTGGCGAGTGATGGTCACTTCCTCTCCAGCCAAGACTCGGTCGAGTATCTCCGGCAGGGCAGCTCTCGCCTCACTGACCGTCATGGTGGACATGCGGAAATTGTACCTAGGTGTACTAGAACGTACTAGGTGTACCGTCGTCGCTATGAAGTTGCCCCTGACCGGCGACGCTGAGGCCGACACGCTGTTGGAGGAGGACCCGCTTGCCCTGCTGATCGGCATGCTGCTCGACCAGCAGGTACCCATGGAGAAGGCGTTCCGCGGGCCGTACGACCTGAAGGAGCGCATGGGCGGCCGGCTGGACGCGGCCGAGATCGCCTCTTTCGACGGTGAGGCGCTGGCCGCGCTTTTCAAGGGCCCGCCGGCTCTGCACCGGTACCCGGGCTCGATGGCCGGCCGGACCCAGGACATGTGCCGGGTCCTGGTGGAGCGCTTCGACGGCGACGCCGCGTCGGTCTGGACGTCGGCCACCTCCGGCCAGGAGCTGTTCGCCAACCTCAAGGCACTGCCGGGCTTCGGTGAGCAGAAGGCCCGCATCTTCACCGCCCTGCTGGCCAAGCGCTTCGGGGTGACGCCGCCGGGGTGGGAGGACGTGGCCGGCCCCTACGGGCAGATCGGTCATTACTCCGTCGCCGACATCGACGGGCCCGAGGCTCTGGCCGCGGTGCGCGAGCACAAGAAGGCCATGAAGGCGGCGGCCAAGGCGGCGAAGTGAACGTGGCGCAGTGAGGGTGATAGTGAACGGTGAAGCGGTCGACCTGGCCGACGGCTCGACCGTCGACGACCTGCTCGTCGCGCTCGGGCTGGGCGGCAAGTGGGTGGTCGTCGAGCGCAACCGGGAGCCGGTCGCCCGGGCCGATCTGCCCTCCACCGTCCTGGCCGAGGGCGACCGGATCGAGCTGGTCCGGGCCGTCGCGGGGGGGTGACGGCGCTCCTGGGCGACCGGCGGCTCTACCTCTGCACCGCCGACCGTCCCGACCTGGCTGCGTTTCTCGTCGCCTGCATCAGCGGCGGGGTCGACGTGGTCCAGCTGCGGGACAAGCACCTCGATGCCCGCCCCCTGCTGGCCCGGGCCCGCGTGGCGGCGGCTGTGTGCGCCGACCGTGGCGTGCCGTTCGTCCTCAACGACCGGCCCGACCTGGCCCTGGAATGCGGGGCGGATGGCGTCCACGTGGGCCAGGACGACGCCCCCGCCGCACTGGCCCGACGCATCCTCGGCCCGGAGGCCATCGTCGGGCTGTCCACCCACGCTCCCGCCGAGCTCGACGCGTCCGCAACCGAACCGGCCGACTACGTGTCGGTCGGCCCGGTGTCGGCCACGCCGACCAAGCCGGGCCGGGCTGGCACCGGGCTGGACTACCTGCGCTACGCGGCCCGCACCGCCACCCGACCGTGGTTCGTGACCGGCGGGGTCACGCCAGACTCCCTCCCCGCCATGCTCGACGCCGGCGCCCGCCGGTTCGTGGTCGTCCGCTGGCTCACCGAGGCAGCCGACCCCTCAGCTGCGGCCCGGCAGCTACGGGGGGTGATCGACGAGGTTCCCGTGTCCTGACCTCGGCCGCCTGCGCCGGTCAGATGCTGGTCTGGCGCTCCATCCAGCCGAGGAGGAGAGCGACGGCCCGGGGGTCGTGGCGGAGGCGGTGCCCGGCGTCGGAGAGGACCCGTAGCTCGACGGCGTCGCCGGCCGCGTCGACGAGCACGCGGGCGTCGTCGAGGGGCACGACGTCGTCGTCTGCGCCGTGGATGATCAGGATCGGTCGGGGTGGGATCTTGGCGATAAGCGCCGTGGGGCGGATCTCCCGGAGTTCCCGGCTCCACGCGTCGAAGTCGGCGGGGAAGTCCCGGTCGCCGATCACCCCGATGGACCGGGCGTGGTCGAGGAAACCGCCGGGGTCGGCGGCCCAGTCGGTGAAGTCGGCCCGGGCCGACATGGTGGCCACCCCTCGAACCCGCTCGTCCTCGCCCGCCTCGCACAGGGCGAGCGATCCGCCGGTGCCCGAGCCCGCCAGCCACACACCCGAGATCCCACCTGCGGCAAGGAGGTGGTCGATCGCGGCCCGGAGGTCGTCGAGCCACCCGGCCAGGGAGAAGTCACCCTCCGACGTGCCGGTGCCGCGGAAGTTGAACGTCATCACCGCCCAGCCGGTGTCGGCGGCCAGCCGCTCGGCCAGCTGTGGGTACGTCTGGGCCGAGGTCGCTGCTCCGCCAGGGCCGGCAGGGAACCCGTGGCACAGCACCAGGCCAGGGACGGGCTCGGTCGCCGACGCCGGCGGCCTGGCCAGGTAGCCCGACAGGCGAAGGCCTCGAGACTCGATCACACACTGCACGGGCTTCACCTCCGACGGAACACCAGTGCAACTGCACACCAGCGCGACAAGGGGGCGCCGAGCGCCCCCTTGTCTGGCTTCGAACTGCTGGAAAGGAAAAACTTGGGGGAACGGACTGCACCAGGAGGGACCAGTTCCCGGACGTTTCCTCCGAGCGGTGACAGCGGGGTTTCCGCTCTACCCGGTCCAGCTGCCAGTTAGCGGGCAGCCACCTCCGAGGTCCCAAAACTACATTCGTTCAGGTGGACCACCTCCTTTCTTCGGTACGACAATCAAACCACATACAGCCGCCTACGTGGCAACAGTTTCCGGCCTGCCGCTAGAAGAGATCCGGGCCCCGCTCCTCCACCGGGCCGACCGCCCCGATGTCCTCCAGGTAGCCCATCTGGGCGTCGAGCACCGCGTGGATCTGCGACGGCGTGTAGGGGGAGCCCGCCGCCTCCGCCTTCATCAGCACGAAGTCCACTGTCTCGGCCCCGCTGACCACCACCGGGTGGTCGGCGTCGGCGGTGTGCCCGTTGGACGAGACCCCCTTGATCCGGAAGAACTCCAGGTGCCAGTCGAGGATGCGGCGGACGTCGTCCGGCGATAGGACCGCAGCCACCTCCGGGCCGACGTGGTCGCACACCCAGGACACCGCGTCCTCGAACTCGAAGACCCGGCCGGGCGCCTTGGTGGCCAGGCGCCGGGCCTCGCGGCCCACGACGATCGCGGCGATGGCGAAGACGGCGACCACGGCGAGGAGGCCGAGAATGATCCCCATGGAGGCCGAGGGTAGTGGGCGGCCCGGCTACAGGCCGAGGCGGCGGGCCAGCTCCTCGCGGTGATGGCGGGGGGCGCCGAAGAGGAGCTGTGAGGAGCGGGCCCGCTTGAAGTACAGGTGGGCGTCGTGGTCCCAGGTGAAGCCCAGCCCGCCGTGGACGTGGAGGCTGTCGGTGGCCACCCGTACGTAGGCTTCCGAGCAGCAGGACTTGGCCACCGCGGCCGCGGCGGGCAACTCGTCGGCGTCCCCTCGACTGGCGGCCAGGGCGGCGTAGGAGGCGGCCGCCCGGGCCGACTCCAGTTCGAGCAGCATCTCGGCGCACAGGTGCTTGACAGCCTGGAAGCTCCCGATGGGCCGGCCGAACTGCACCCGGCGCCGGGCGTGGTGGACGGCCATCTCCAGGGCCCGCTCCGCCCCTCCCACCTGCTCGGCGGCCAGGGCCACCGCCGAAAGCGCCATGGCCCTGGCCAGTGTCCCGTCGAGCGGCCGGGCGGGTGTGGCGGCGAGGGTGATCCGGGCCTGCCGGCGGGTCTGGTCGACGGTGGCCAGCGGGGCGCGGTCCAGCCCGGGGGCCTCGGCGCCCACGAGGTACAGGCCGACCCGGCCGCCGTCGTCGGAGGACCGGGCCGCGACCACCAGGACGTCGGCGATGCAGCCGTCGACGACGTAGGACTTTTCCCCCTCCAGTCGCCAACCACCGTCTGGCGACAACATCGCCCGCGTCGCTACGCCGGCTTCGTCCCAGCGACCGGAGGCTTCGGCCACGGCCAGGGTGGCGATGCAGAGCCCGCCGGCGACTGCGGCCTGGACGTCGTCGGGGAGGAACGGGGCGGCGGTGACCGTGGCCAGGTAGGGGGCGCACAGCAGGACGCGGCCGGTCTCCCCGAGGACCACCGACTGCTCCACCCATCCCAGCCCGGACCCGCCCACGTCGGCGGGTAGGTGAAGGCCGTGGAGGTCGTGGTCGGCGGCCATGCGCAGCCACACGTCGACGTCGTAGCCGAGGTCGTCCTCCATGAGCCGGCGCACCTCGCCGGGCGGGGACACGTCGCCCAGGAGCCCTCGCACCCGCGTCCGCAACTGCTCCTCGGCGTCGGTGGGGCGGAAGTGCACCGGGGCATACTCGCGTCCATGACCATGCCCCTCCACTACGAGGACGACCGGGTCCAGATCACCAAGGTGGTGGTCGGGCCAATGGTGAACAACGTGTTCTTCGTCCGCTGCGCCGAGACGGGGGAGTCGGTGATGGTCGACGCCGCCGACGAGCCCGACGTCCTCCTCCCGCTGTGCGAGGAGCTAGCGGTGGGCGACGTTCTGACCACCCACGGCCACGGCGACCACATCCAGGCGGTGCCCGCCGTTCGCCGGGCTGGCCACCGGGTCGGCGTCGCCCAGGCCGATGCCGAGATGCTGCCCGCCTACGACTTCGAGATCGCCGACGAGGAGGTCGTCGAGGTGGGCCGGCTTCGCCTGCACGCCCTCCACACGCCCGGCCACACCCCCGGGTCGACCTGCTTCAAGGTGGAAGGGTCTCCGGTGCTGCTCTCCGGCGACACGCTGTTCCCGGGCGGCCCGGGGAACACCCGCCGGAACCCCGTCCACTTCGCCACCATCATCCGCTCCATCCATCAACGGCTGTTCGTCCTGCCCGACCACACCATGGTGCTTCCCGGCCACGGCGACGACACCACCATCGGCGCCGAGCGCCCCCACCTCCAGGAGTGGATCGACCGGGGCTGGTGACGTCGGCGAACGGGCTCAGGCCGTCGAGGGTCTCCGGGGCGAGTGGATGAGCTGGACGTCGGGGCCCATGCCCTCGGCGTGCATGCCGTGGCGGTCGACCTGGACGGTCACCCGGCGGCCGGCCAGTGGGATGCGGTCGACCCGGAGGCGGCTGATCGTGGGCGGCAGGACGGGGTCGATCCAGACCTTGCCGTGAGGGACCCAGGGGTCGAGGCGCAGGATGCTCCGCAGGAACATCAGGGGCGACGCCGCGGCCCACGCCTGCGGCGAGCACGACGACGGGTAGCTGACTGGGAAAGGGACCTCGTCGCGCCCCAACCCGCCGAACAGCTCGGGCAGGCGGCCCCCGAAGTGGCCGGCCGCTTCGAGCAGACCGACGATCACCCGCTGGGCCTCCTCGACGAACCCGTAGCGGGTGAGCCCGGCGGCGATGATGGCGTTGTCGTGGGGCCACACCGACCCGACGTGGTAGCTGATGGGGTTGTAGCCGGTCATGTCCGAGCTCAGGGTGCGGATGCCCCATCCGCTGAACATTTCGGGCGACAGGAGCCTGTCGGCCACCGCCCGGGCCTTGTCCTCGTCGACGAGCCCGGTCCAGAGGCAATGTCCGATGTTGGAGCCCAAGGCGTCGATCGGCTTCTTGTCGCAATCGAGTCCCATCGCGAACCAGCCGCGGTCCTCCAGCCAGAAGTCGCGGTTGAAGGCGGTCTTGAGCGCCGCGGCCTTGGACCGGTACCGGGCGACGGTGGCCGTGTCGCCCGCCTCCTCGGCGAAGTGGGCGCGGGCCAGGTAGGCGCCGTACACGTAGCCCTGCACCTCGCACAGGGCGATGGGCGGCCGGGCCAGCCGGCCGTCCGCGAAGCGGATGGCGTCCCAGGAGTCCTTCCACCCCTGGTTGCCCAGGCCCTTGTCTGAGGACCGCTGGTACTCCACGTAGCCGTCGCCGTCGCTGTCCCCGTAGTCCTCGATCCAGGCGAGGGCCCGGTCGGCCGCCGGCAGCAGGCTGTCGACCACGTCGGGCGCCAGGCCCCAGCGCCGCAACTCGCCCAGGAGCATGACGAACAGCGGCGTGGCGTCGGCCGTGCCGTAGTACAGGCTGCCCCCGCCCAACGACAGCGACGAGTCGTCGCCGAAGCGCATCTCATGGAGGATGCGGCCGGGCTCCTCGTCGTTGAGGGGGTCGACCTTGGCGCCCTGGAACCGGGCGAGGGTCTGCAGGACGTCCTGGGCCAGCATGGGGTCGACGATCAGCGCCATCCACGACGTAAGCAGGGAGTCCCGCCCGAACAGGGTCATGAACCACGGGGCGCCGGCCGCCAGCACCGCCCGCTCGGGGAACTCGGGGTCGAAGATGCGCAGGGCGCCCAGGTCCTCGGCGCCCTGGGTCACCGCCTGGTGGAAGACCTCGTAGTCCGTCTCCACCGCAGGGACGGCCTGCCGCCACTGGTCGAGGCGCTGATGGGGCGTGGAGCTCTCGACCGGCTGGCCGCACAGGTACCGGGGCTCGATATCGACGCCGTCGATGACCGGCGTGAACTGGAGGCACGTGCTCCAATGGCCGCGGGCGGGCACGACCGTCTCCCACGCCGCGGTGTTCGACACGAACTGCGCCGGCTCGCTGGAGGTGATGCGCAGGCCCCGCCGGCTGGCGCCGCTGCGGTAGTCGAAGAGCAGGCCGTCGCGGGAGGAGTCGAGGCTGATCTGGCCTCCCGGCCGGGCCCGGCCCTCCTTGACCGCGAACATGTCGGCGAAGTCGGCCGAGAAGCTGAGCTGGACCGAGCAGTACGCAGGCTCCTCGCCGTAATTGCGTACGACGATGTCTTCACGCATCCCCCTGCCGACGTACCGGTAGCGCAGGACCATGAGCGTGCTGTCGGCCCGCCCGGCCACCGGTTGGGTGCGCAGGACGAACGTGGCCGCGAAGGGGGCGGTGCGTTCGGCGGCGAGGGACTCCGGTCGCTGGCCGTTGACGTGCATGTCCAGGCTGGACAGGAAGCGGGTGTCCCGGAAGAACAGCCCCTGCGGCGTTCCCGGGGAGACGTCGCCGTCGCGCCCGGAGATGCAGAAGGCCGCGCCCTGCACGAGGGTGACGGCGCCCTCGGGCGTGTCGATCGGTTCGTCCACGGCGACGTTCCAGGGCTGGGCCATGGGAACGGGACCTTACTGGCGGGCGCAAACACACCCCAATCCGGCGACCGGTAGGTTCTGACGTGGTGCGCAGGCGTCGGGCCCTCGTGGGGTTGGTGGTGGCGCTGACCGCGGCTTGTTCGACCAGCCCCGCCGACCGGGCGGATCCGGCCGTCACCCCGACGTCCATCTCGCCGGCCACCAGCGCGCCGACGACGACCACGGTGCCCATCCCGGCCGATCTCCGGGACCTGGTCGCCGCCACCACCATGACCGAGCGGGCTCGCCGCCTCTTCGTCGCCGCCAGCCCGGCCATCGAGGACGCCACGACGTTCGCCGCCAACTGCGGCATCCACAACGCGGCCGACTCTCCGAACGAGCTCCGCACCCATACCCAGGGTTGTTACGTGGCCGGGCGCATCCATCTGCTCTCGCCCGACCGGCCCGAGGCCCGCGAACTGCTCTCCGTCGTGGCCGCCCACGAGCTGCTGCACGCGGTCTACGCCTCCCTCGGCCCGGCCGATCGATCCCTGATCGACGCGGAGCTGCGTGCAGCCCGATCCGGCAACCAGCGCCTGGAGGAGCGGCTGAAGCCCTACGGGCAAAGCCCCACGCTCGTCAACGAGATCCACTCCATCCTCGGCTCCGAGTTCGACGGCCTGTCGCCCGCGCTCGAGGCGCATTACGCCCAGTTCTTCGCCGACCGGGCCGCGGTGGTGGCGACGCGCCAGCGCACCCTCGGCAGCCGGGAGGAGGAGATCGCCGCGGTCAGGGCCGAGGTAGAAGCTCTGGACGCCCGCATCACCACCCTGAAGGACGCCCAAGAGGAGCTGCGGGCGGCAGACGACATCCGGGCCTACAACGCCAACGTGGCGGTGATCAACGGCTTGATCGCCCGCTACAACGACCAGGTCGCCACCCTGAACGCCCGCATCGAGGAGTACAACGGCCTGCTGGGCGGGTGAGTCGGCGGAGAGCCGCCATGGCACCGGCAAAGGGTTTCTCCTACGGCCGTAGTGCTAATCTTGAGGGGTGAGCGCGCCCCCCTTGTTCGAGATCCAGGGCCTGCACGTCGAGGTCGAAGGCACGGAGATCCTCAAGGGTGTCAACCTCACCATCCTCCCCGGTCAGGTGGCCGCCCTCATGGGCCCCAACGGCTCGGGCAAGAGCACGCTGGCCAATACCCTGCTCGCCCATCCCGACTACCAGGTGACAGCCGGCCGCATCCTGTTCAAGGGTGAGGACATCACGTCGTGGCCCACCGACGTACGGGGAAAGTCCGGGCTGTTCCTGGCCTTCCAGTACCCCGAGGAGATCCCCGGCGTCTCGGTCATCCAGTTCCTCCGCCAGGCCCTCTCGGCCCGCAAGGGCATCGACCTCTCCATCCTGGAGCTGCGGCTGGCCATCATGGGGTGGATGGACCGCCTGGGCATCGACCCGAGCTTCGGCGACCGCTACCTGAACGAGGGTTTCTCGGGCGGGGAGAAGAAGCGGAACGAAGTCCTGCAGATGGCCATCCTCGAGCCCGAGTTCGCGGTGCTCGACGAGACCGACTCCGGGCTCGACATCGACGCCCTCAAGGTGGTGTCCAAGGGGGTGCAGGAGGTCCGCACCGACCGCCCCGACCTCGGCGTCCTCGTCATCACCCACTACCAGCGGATCCTCCAGTACCTGGCGCCCGACGTGGTCCACATCCTCGTCGACGGCCGGATCGTCGCCAGCGGTGGGATGGACCTGGCCAACCGCCTGGAGCAGGAGGGCTACGAGTCCTGGAGAAGCCCGGCATGACGCTCGACGTCGCCAGCGTCAAGAAGGACTTCCCGATCCTCGATCGCGACGTGGCCGGCCACCGGCTGGTGTTCCTCGACTCGGCGGCCAGCTCGCAGAAGCCCCGGGCCGTGCTCGACGCCATGGACCACTACTACGAGACCACCCACGCCAACGTGCACCGCGGCGTCTACACCATCGCCGAGGAGGCCACCCAGGCCTATGAGGCCGCCCGGGCCAAGGTCGCCCGCTTCATCGGGGCCCCGTCGTCGCGTGGCGTGGTGTTCACCAAGAACGCCACCGAGGCCATCAACCTGGTCGCCCACTCCTACGGGCGCTCGTGCCTCGCCCCGGGAAAGGCCGTGCTGCTCAGCGAGATGGAGCACCACGCCAACCTGGTGCCGTGGCTGATGCTGCGGGAGGAGCGGGGCGTGGAGCTGCGCTTCCTCCGGATCGACGACGACGGCCGCTTGGTCCTCGACGACCTCGACCGCATGCTCGACGGTGTCGGCCTGGTCTCGCTGACGGCCATGTCCAACGTGCTGGGCACCCTGAACCCGATCGCCCGGGTCGCCGAGGCCGCCCACGCGGCCGGGGCGGTCGTGCTGGTCGACGCCGCCCAGTCCGTCCCCCACGCGGTCACCGACGTCGTCGAGCTGGGCTGTGACTTCCTCGCCTTCTCGGCCCACAAGATGTGCGGGCCGACGGGCATCGGCGTGCTGTGGGGCCGCGAGGAGCTGCTCGAGTCGATGCCCGCGTTCCTGGGCGGCGGGGAGATGATCCGCGACGTGCGCCTCGACGGTTGGACCCCCAACGAGATCCCCTGGAAGTTCGAGGCGGGCACGCCGCCCATCGCCGAGGCGGTGGGGCTGGGCGCGGCGGTCGACTACCTCGCCGGGCTCGGCATGGAGGCGGTGCGCGACCACGAGGTGGCCCTCACCACCCATGCCCTCTCGGTGCTGGCCGACTGCCACGGCGACGACCTACGCATCTTCGGCCCGCCGGACCCCCGCGACCGGGGTGGCGTCCTGTCGTTCACCTACCGCGACGTCCACCCCCACGACCTGTCCCAGGTCCTCGACAGCGCCGGGGTCTGCATCCGGGCCGGCCATCACTGCGCCCGGCCGCTCATGCGCCGCCTCGGCGTCCCGGCCACCTCCCGAGCGTCGTTCTACGTCTACAACGACGAGGCCGACGTGGAAGCGCTCTCCGACGGGCTCTTCGCAGCCGCCGACCTCTTTTCCATCTGACATGGCCGGCCTCGAAGACCTGTATCGGGAGATCATCCTCGACCACTACCGCAGCCCGCGGAACCGGGGAGACCTGCCTACGCCGCCCGCCCAACGGGTCGAGGGCTTCAACCCCCTCTGCGGCGACGAGGTCGTGCTCTACGTCGACATCGACGATTCCGGCCGGGTCACCGACATCAAGGTCGACGGGCAGGGCTGCTCGATCAGCCAGTCGTCGGCGTCGATGATGACCGCAGCGGTCAAGGGCCGGACCGAGGCTGAGACCCGAGACCTCATCCGCGCCTTCAAGGCCATGATGTCGATCCACGAACGCGGCCTCGACGGCAACGGTGACGGCCACGACGTCGAGAGTGGACCTGTCGCCCCGGATCCTGCGGTGGACATGGGCGAGCTCGAGGCGCTGCGCGGGGTCGTCAAGTTCCCGGTGCGGATCAAGTGCGCCACGCTGTCGTGGAACACCCTCGCCGAGGCCTTCGACCAGGCCCGTCTGGACCGTCCCGCCGAGTAGGTTCAGGGCCCATGAGACGACTGGCAGCCATCCTGGGACTCGTCGCGGTCCTGGGCCTCACCGGCTGCGGTGGAGGCGACTCCGACGACGACGCCGCCCCGCCCCCTCCGACCACGGCCGCCCCTCCCACCACCGCGGCGGTCGGCAACGACCAGGCCGGGACGCCCTTCTGCGGGCTGGCCCGCGCGTACAACGAGAAGTTCTCGACCGTCCTGGCCTCGGCGTCGGACCCGGCAAAGCTGAGGGTCGCCACCACCGACGCCGAGTCGGCCATCCGCCAGGCGCAGGCCACCGCCCCCGCCGAGATCAAGCCCGACGTCACCGTGGTGGCCACTACTGCCAAGCAGGTCCTGACCGCGCTGCAGAAGAACGACTTTGATCTCGGCCGCACCAGCGAGGTGACGAAGCTGCAGGAGCCTAAATTCCAGACGTCCCTCGCCAACATGAACCGTTACGCCCGGGCCCACTGCGGCGTCGCCTGAGCCGGGCCGGTGAACGGCGACCACCTCCGCTCGCTGCTGGCGTCGGACCAAACGGTGCTCATGCCCGGCGTGTGGGACGCGCTGTCGGCCCGTCTGGCCAGTGACGCGGGGTTCGAGGTCCTCTTCCTGTCCGGCTTCGCCACTGCGGCCAGCCTCCTCGGGCTCCCCGACTTCGGTTACCTGACCCAGGCCGAGATGTCGGAGGTGGCCCGGCGGGTGTGCAACACGGTCGGCGGCTGCGCGGTGGTCGTCGACGGCGACACCGGCGGGGGGAACGCCCTCAACACCATCCGCACCGTCGAGCTCTTCGAGGCGGCCGGCGCGGCGGGCATCTTCCTCGAGGACCAGGTGTGGCCCAAGAAGTGCGGCCACATGGCCGGCAAGCGGGTCGTTCCTCGCGACGAATGGCTCGGCAAGCTCCAGGCCGCCCTCGACCATCGGTGGAAGGTCTTCATCGTGGCCCGCACCGACGCCCGGGCCGCCCTCGGTCTCGACGAGGCCATCCTGAGGGCCCGCATGGCAGCCGCCTTGGGCGTCGACGCGGTCTTCGTGGAGGCGCCGGAGTCGGTCGAGGAGATGGAGGCGGTGGCCGAGGCCCTGCCCGGGGTGGTCCTGGTGGCCAACATGATCGAGGCCGGCAAGACGCCGCTGCTGACGCCGGCCGAGCTCCACGGCCTGGGCTACGACCTCATCGTGTCGCCGCTGTCCGGGCTGTTCGCCATGGCCAAGTCGGTCGGCACCGCCTACCACGTGCTCGCCGACCAGGGCACCCTTCGCAACCACCTGGACCTCGTCTCCAGCTTCGACGACTTCAACCGCGTCGTCGACCTCGAGGGCCACTACCGGCTGGAGGCCAGGTACCAGCCACCCGAGTAGAAGGGCGCGGGGTTCCCGGGGTGCCGGAACGCCGTGGACGCGGGCGGTTGCTCTCGCTCGCCTCGCTGCGCCCCCTCCGCCGGCGCGACTTCGCCCTGATCTGGGCGGCGGCGCTGGTCTCCAACATCGGCTCCTGGCTGCAGACGATTGCGGTCGGCGTCCTGGTCACGGAGATGACCGGCCAGGCCCGGTGGACCGGCCTGGTGGCTGCCGCCGCCTTCGTCCCGATCGGTGTTCTTTCGCCGGTGGGCGGCGCCATCGCCGACCGAGCGGACCGGCGCCGGCTGCTTTTGGGCACCACCGTGGGCGAGACCGTCTTCGCCGCCCTCTTGGCCGTGCTGGTGGGCACGGGCCATGCCACCCCGTTGGCCGTCACCGCCCTCGTCTTCGCCGGCGGATGCATGACCGCGCTCGGGTTTCCGGCCTACCAGGCCATCCTGCCCGACATAGTGGACCGCGACGATCTCCTGGCGGCCAGCTCGTTGACGATGGCCCAGTACAACCTCGGCCGGGTGGTCGGCCCGGTGGTGGCCGGCGCGGTGCTGGTGCTCGGTTCCTACACCTGGGCGTTCGCCCTCAATGCCGCCTCGTACGGCGCGGTGATGGTAGCGCTGCTCATGGTCCGCCTGCCGGCGCCCGCCCCAAGCGACGAGCCGCCCGGGCTGCGGGCCCGCATCGTCGCCGGGGCCCGCGGCGCACGCGCCGAGCCCGGCTGTTGGACGGCCATCGTCACCATCGCCGTCACCGCGCTGCTCCTGTCGCCCTTCATCGCCCTCATCCCGGCCGTCACCCTCAAGCTCTTTGGGGGAGGGGAGGGGGCGACGTCGCTGCTCATCGGCGCCCAGGGCGTCGGGGCGGTGGCCGGCGCCCTCAGCCTGGCCTCCCTGGCCCGCCGGTACGGGCGCCGGCGGGTGCTGGTGGTCAACCTGCTCGTGCTCCCGTTCCTGCTGGCGGCCTACGCCGCCGCTCCGACCCTGGCCGCGGCCACCGTGGTGCTGGTGGTCGTGGGGGCCGGCTACGTCGGCGTGCTGTCCGGCCTGGGCACGGTGGTCCAGCTCCGGGCGCCGGCCGCCCTCCGAGCGCGGATCCTCAGCTTGTACATGGTGGCGCTGGGCACCGTGTACCCCCTCGGGGCGGTGCTGCACGGCTCATTGGGGGACCGGCTGGGCCTCAGGGTGGTGACCGCCGGCGGCGCCGCGGTCTTCCTGGCCGTCATCGTGGTCGCCGGGCTGGCCCGGCCCGACCTGGTGGCTGCGCTCGACGACCCTCCCAGGCCAACTGGTGACGCTTCGACAGGTCAGGACGTGTCGAACCGTCACCGGGACATCGTTCTCTGAGCCGACCCGCACGGGGTCAGTCGGTGTGCTTGCTCGTTCAGCCGGGGCGAAAGGGGCGCAGGCCGTCGTCGGGGGTCGAGAGCGGTTCGGCGAGCCCCAGAGTGGCGGCCAGCTCGTTCCAGGTATCGCGGTTCCAGCCGGCGAGGGCCTCCTGGATGCCGCCGTCGGGCCCTACGAGGAAGAGCGTCGGCACCGCCTCCAGTCCGTAGGCCTCCGACACCTCGTACGGCGCCGGCTCCGTGACGCTGGACACGCGCTGGCCCTCGCTCTCGTTGTACTGGGCGATGGCCTCCGGCGGATCCTGGCCCACGGCGACCACCCGGGCCCCGCCCTCGGAGAGCTTGGTCAGCATCGGCGCCACCATCTTGCAGACCGGGCAGCTGACCTTGAAGAAGGCCAGGACCGTGGGGCCCTCCGTCCACGGATCGGTAACCTCCTCGCCGCCGTCGATGGCGGGCAGGGTGAACGACGGGGCTTTGTCACCGACACTGAGCATGCGGGTGATGGTAGGTGAACCCGGAACTAACCTCCCCATCCATGGCCTCCAAGAAGAAGCGGAAGCCGTCGCGCCCCCCGTCCGGGTCCCGGCCGGCCGCCACCCGACCAGGCCAGCCGTCCTCCGCCAACAAGCCGGCGGCGAAGGCGGCGAAGGCGAAGCCGGTTCGGGAGCGCACGGGCCCCACCCGGTCCGAGCGGCTGGCCGCAGCCGAGGCGGCCCGCAGGCGCAAGGCGACCCGCACCCGGGCCCTCATCGCCGGCGGCCTCATCGCCGTGCTGGCCCTGCTCACCATCACCATCACTAACAGCCGGCGCTCCAACCAGCGCATCGTCAACGACCTGGAGGCCAGCGGGGCGTGCAGCTACGACAGCAGGAACGACACCGACGCCGGTGCGGGGCGTAACCACGTCAGCGGCAACATCACCTACAAGGTCGACCCCCCCTCAGGCGGTGACCACAATGTCTCCCCCTCGCCGCCCGGCATCTTTACCGCGGACAACGTGCCACCCGACTCCCAGATCGTCCACTCCCTGGAACACGGATACGTGGCCATCTGGCACCGGCCCGACGTGGACGCCGCCACACTCGAAAGTCTGCGGGCCCTGGCCAACGAGCACAGCCGCGACGTGCTGCTGGTGCCCCGCGCCTCCCTCGGTGAGTCGCCGGTGGCGGCCACCGCCTGGCATCACCGTTTGATCTGCGAACGGCCCGACGTGGAGGCGCTCGAGCGCTTCATCACCGCGTACCGGAACAAGGGGCCGGAGAAGGTCCCGCACTGAGTGCGCGAGACTGATTGAGATGACAAGGACCGGGCGGGCGTGGGTGTTGGCGTCGGTCCTCCTCGGGTTGGTGGCCGCAGGCTGCTCCGACGGCGGCCCGAGCGATATGGAGCGGGCCGCAGCGGAGATCGCCGCCGCCGCGTCGGCGACCCTGCCCAGCACGACGGTGGCGCCCAGCACCACCGTGGCGCCGTCCCCGTCGACGTCAACGGCGCCCGGCAGCACGCTCGCCCGGGTCACCACACCGACCACGGCTCCCGCGGGCCTGGGCCCGGGGGCACGCGGTGCCGAGGTCGCCGCCCTCGAAAGTCGCCTCGAAGCCCTGCACTACGACGTCGGCACGGTCGACGACCTCTACGACCAGAACACGGCCTACGGGGTGATGGCCTTCCAGAAGGTCACAGGGATGGGGCGCACCGGCCGGGCAACCGACGACGTGGTCGCCGCCCTGGCCACGGCGACCGCGCCACCGGCGCTGGTGCCGACCGGTGGCGAGAACCGGGTGGAGATCGACATCCCGCGCCAGGTCCTGTTCCTCTACAAGGCCAACACGCTCCAGAAGATCCTCACCATCTCGAGCGGGAACAACAAGCGTTTCTGCTCCGAGGGCTATTGCCGCCGGGCGGTGACGCCGGGCGGCTCCTACGGGTTCTACCGCCAGGGGCGGGGCTGGGAGACCGGTCCGCTGGGCTCGTTGTACAACCCCATCTACTTCAACGGCGGCATCGCCGTCCACGGCTCCAAGTCCGTGCCGGCCCAGCCCGCTTCCCACGGCTGCGTCCGCATTCCCATGAGCGCGGCCGAGTGGTTTCCCGGCCAGGTCCACATCGGAATGCCGGTCCACGTCGTCGGCGTGCCGGGCCAGCCCCCGAACCCCGAGGCCCAGCTGGCGTCGGCGACCACCACCACCTCACCGGCGGCCACCATCACTCCGACGACCGCCACCCCTCCGTCGCCCACACCGCCCCCCACCACCGCTCCTGGCCTTCTGGGCGGCCTGCTCACGCCGACGTAGCCGGCGCTCAGCCGGCGGCGGGCTCCTCGGAATAGCCGGCGTAGCCGGTGGACTCCAGCTCCTCGGCCAGCTCGGGGCCGCCTGAGGCCACGATGCGGCCGTTGCGCAGCACCGACACAACGTCGGGACGCAGCTCCCGGAGGAGGCGGCTGTAGTGGGTGATCACGAGCACGCCGAGGCCTACCTCGTTGGTGATCAGCTCTACCCGCTGCGACACGGCCTTCAGCGCATCCACGTCGAGGCCGGAGTCGATCTCGTCGAGCACCGCGATCTTCGGAGCGAGCACCCCGAGCTGGAGCGTCTCGTTGCGCTTCTTCTCGCCGCCCGACAGGTCGACGTTGAGGGGTCGAGCCAGCAGCGCCGGGCTGACGCCGATGCGCACCGCCTCGGCGGCCACCAGGGCGGCGACGTCGGCCGGAACTTTCCCCTGGGGGGCGAGGGCGGCGGCCATGGCGTCTTCCATCGACACACCGGGGACCTCGGTCGGGTACTGCATGGCGAGGAACAGGCCGGCTTGAGCCCGCTGCCACGTTGGCATGCCGAGGAGGTCGACACCGTCGAGGGTGACGCTGCCGCCGTACACCTCGAAGCCGGGGCCGCCCATGATGACGTGGGCCAAGGTGGACTTGCCCGACCCGTTGGGGCCCATGACCGCGTGCACCTGACCGCTGGAGACCGTGAGGTCGACGCCCCGCAAGATCTCCTTGCCCTCGACGCCCGCCCGCAGCCCCGAGACGACCAGGCTGCTCATGACTCGCTCACGTCGACGAACACGTCGTCACCTTCGACTCGCACGTCGTAGACGGGCACGGGCATGGTGGCCGGGAGCGACTGGGGCTCGCCGGTGACCAGGGAGAAGGTGCTGCCGTGCTTCCAGCACTCGATCTCCTTCTCGTCGGGCCAGATCTCGCCCTCGGCCAGGGAGAAGTCGGCGTGGCTGCAGCGGTCGCCGATGGCGTAGAAGTCGTCGCCGATGCGGACCAGGCAGATCCGAGCCCTGCCGACGTCGAAGCGCTTCGCGGTGCCCGCGGGTACGTCGGCGACCTTGCACAGGCGCTGGGTGATCACCGGCATCAGGCCGGCCCTGCGCCACTCGCCCGCTCGGCCAGCCGCCGCACCAGGGCCGCCCGAAGGCCGGTGATGGCGTCGGAGGCGGGGAGCCGGTCGAGCACCTCCCGGAAGAAGCCGAGGACGATGAGGCGCTCGGTCACCTCGGGAGGGATGCCCCGGCTCTCGAGGTAGTAGCGCTGCTCGTCATCGATCGGCCCGACGGCGGACGCATGACTGCAGACGACGTCGTCGGTCTCGATCTCGAGGTTGGGCACCGACGAGGCCTCCGCCCCCTCGGACAGGATCAGGTTGCGGTTGGTCTGGAAGGCGTTGGTGCCGCGCGCCTCCTTGGCCACCCGGATCAGTCCCGAGTACACCGACCTCGCCGTGTCCGACACCGCCCCTTTGAACAGCAGGTCGCTGGTGGTCTTCGGAGCGATGTGGTCCTGGATCGTCCGGAAGTCGTGCATCCGGGCGCCGTCGGCGAAGTAGACGGCGGTGAGGTAGCTGGTGCCGCCCTTGCCGTGGATGCGGGAGTCGGTGCGCACCCGGGCGTAGTCGCCGCCGAGGGCCACCACCGACGACTGGAGCGTGGCGTCGCGCCCTACCCGGCTGCTCTGGTAGCCGACCTGGAAGACCCGGGCCCCTAGGTCCTGCACGTTCAGGTACCGCAGCCGGGCCGCGTCGCCCAGATCGAGTTCGACGATGGGATCCGAGAACGCGGCCACGTCGGACGACGACTGGTGCTCGATCACCGTGGCGTCGCTGTTCTCCCCGGCCAGGACGATCGTGCGGGCGAACGACGCGATGCCGTCTCCGTCAAGGTGGTGGACGACGACGATGGGCTGCTCGATGACCATGCCCCGCGGGATGCGCACGACGGTGGCGCCGGGGAGGAACGCCGTATTGAGCTCGGTGAAGGCGTCGGCCACGGTCAGGTGGCTGAGGAGGTCGTCGCCGTCGGGCAGGTCGGCGGCGTCGGCCACGACCAAGCCCTTGGCCGCCAGTGCCGGGTCGACTTCGATGCGGGTGGGGCGGCCGTTGTGCACGACGACGAGCGCAGCGCGCTCACCGCCGCTGTTCGGAATGGAGGTTTCCGGCACCGTCGACGGACCGGGCTCGCCGAGGGCCGGCCGGTAGGCGTCGAGGTCGAGCTCGGAGATGCGGCTGTAGCGCCAGATCTCCTCGGAGGGGTCCGGCAGCGATCCAGCCGTGAAGCGTTCGGCTGCGGCCATCCGTCGACCTTGGAGCCAGTCCGGCCCGCCCAGGGTGGCGGCGGCATCGGGAGTGAACGTCTTCAGAGGGAGCCCTTCGTCGCGCTGGTTGCGGGGGCCGTGATTGGCCCCCCAGGAGTCTAGGAGACCCCGGCGGTCAGCCCTGGCGGGGAGTCAGCGCCTCGGGGGAGTCCGGCGCTCGCGGCGCCGGGCGCACCATGCGACCGGCGGCCTGGTCGACGAGGCGCCCGACCTCGGCACCGTCGATGGTCTCCTTCTCGAGCAGCGCCCTGGCGACGAGGTCGAGGCCGCCCCGCAGCTCGCCGAGCAGGTCACGGGCCCGGTCCTCCTGGCGGCGCAGGATGTGCTCGACCTCCTCGTCGACCACTCGCGCCGTGTCGTCGCTGTAGTCCCGGCTGTGCATCAGGTCCTCGCCCAGGAACACCATGCCCTGGGAGCCCCAGGCCATCGGCCCCACCCGGTCGCTCATGCCCCATTCCCGGACCATCTTCCGGGCCAGCTCGGTGCAACCGACCAGGTCGTTGTTGGCGCCCGTGGAGCGGTTGCCGAACACCAGCTCTTCGGCGATGCGGCCACCCAGGCGCACGACGAGGGAGTCCTCGATGTAGGGCTGGGTGTAGATGTGGCGCTCCTCGATCGGGAGCTGCTGGGTCACGCCCAGGGCCATGCCCGACGGCAGGATGGTCACCTTGTGGACGGGGTCGGCGTGCTCGAGGGCGTAGGCCAGCACGGCGTGGCCGCCCTCGTGGTAGGCGATGACCTCTTTCTCCGTGTTGGAGAGCGCCATCGACTCTCGTCGCTGGCCCATGAGCACCCGGTCGCGGGCCGACTCGAAGTCGTCCATGTGGACTTCCTTGGCCCCCCGGCGGACCGCGAACAGGGCGGCCTCGTTTACGAGGTTGGCCAGGTCGGCGCCGCTCATGCCCGGGGTGCCCCGGGCGATGACCGAGAGGTCGACGTCGTCGGCCATCCGCTTGTCCTTGGCGTGGACCTCCAGGATCGGAAGGCGCTCGTCGAGGTCGGGGAGGGGGACGAGTATCTGGCGGTCGAACCGGCCCGGGCGGAGCAGGGCGGGGTCGAGGATGTCGGGCCGGTTGGTGGCGGCCATCATCACCACGCCCTCGGTGGACTCGAACCCGTCCATCTCCGAGAGCATCTGGTTGAGGGTCTGCTCCCGCTCGTCGTGGCCGCCACCCATGCCGGCGCCGCGCTTGCGGCCGATGGAGTCGAGCTCGTCGACGAAGATGATGCAGGGCGCCTGCTTGCGGGCGGTCTGGAAGAGGTCGCGCACCCGGGCGGCGCCCACGCCGACGAACATCTCCATGAAGTCGGAGCCGGTGATCGACATGAACGGCACGCCGGCCTCGCCGGCCACCGCCCGGGCGATGAGGGTCTTGCCCGTGCCCGGAGGGCCGACCAGCAGCACGCCCTTGGGGATGCGCGCCCCGATGTCGCGGAACTTCCCGGGCGTCTTCAGGAAGTCGACGACCTCCCGGATCTCTTGCTTGACGCCCTCGTAGCCCGCCACGTCGGCGAACGTGGTCTTGGGCTTCTCGGTCGTGTACACCTTGGCCTTGGACCGGCCGATCGACATGATCCCGGCCATCTGCCCCTGCGCCCGGCGGCCCATCCACACCCAGAAGAGGATGAGCAGGCTGATGGGCAGGACCCAGATGATGATCGACCCGATGAGGTTGGAGCTGGGCGGGTGGTAGTCGGTCGTCACGCCCCTCTCTCGCAGGAGAGCGATGTCCTGCTCGGGGACGGTGGCGGGGGCCGTGGTGGTGAACTCGCCCTTGCCGTCCTTGAACTCTCCGCTGATGCGGGACGTCTCGTTGTCGATGTCGATGCTGGCGACTTCGCCGGCCCGCACCCTGTCGAGGAAGGTGCTGTAGCTGATCTTCTCCGAGTCCGAGCCGGTCATCGCCGGCGCGGCCAGCAGAGCGAGGATGGCGACGCCGATCAGGACCCACACCACGGGGCGGGGCCAGTTGGTGCCGGAGCCGGGTACGTTGGGTGTGCCCGGCGGCCGGTCCTTGCGCGCGCCGCGAGGGTCGGGAAGCGGGGGAGTCATCGCCCTCCATGCTAGGCGGCGGCAGCCGGTAACAGGGCCCAGGGCTGGGAAAGCGGGCATCCGCGCCGGGGACACGCGCGGCATCCGCGCCATAGAGATCATCGGCGGGTACGTTGCCCTGATGTTCCGCCCGCCCCTCTGCGCCCGCCCGGGCTGCGGTGCGCCCGCCACCGCCGTGCTGACCTTCCAGTACGCCACCCGCACGGTGTGGCTGCTGGACCAGGGCGACCCCGACCCCGCCGCCATCGACCTCTGCGCCCGGCACGCCGACAGGCTGTCGCCGCCGCGCGGCTGGACCGGGCACGACCGTCGCACCAGCGCGTCGCCCGGCATGTCGACGTCGGTCGCCTCCTAACTCCGTCTCCCGCTCAAAGGGCCGCTCGGGCCCTGGCCTCCCGCTCGAGGGGCCGCTCGGGCCCTGGCCGTACGCTGGGGTCGGTGGAGCCCCAATACCCCAAGCCGCCCCCGGAGCCAGCGCCGGCGGCGGCGCCTGTTCCTCGGTGGGGGCTGGGCGACTTCCTGGTCGGCGTGGTCGGCGGTTATGCCCTGGCCAGCCTGATCGCCGCCCTGTGGTTTGCCGTCTCGGGCGACGACGAGCTCGACCTGGCCGGCCAGGCCTTCAGCCAGATGGGGCTGTGGACGGGGATGGTGGGCGCGGCGGTGATGGCCAGCCGCAGCAAGGGCGCCGGCCGGCTGGGCGACGACTTCGGCTTCCGGTTCCGCTGGTCCGACGTGGGCGTCGGCGTGCTGGTGGCGCTGGCCGTGCAGCTGCTGCTCCTCCCGGCGGTTGGCTTGCTGCTGCGACCCCTTCTGGGGGAACCGGAGGTGTCGGGCCCGGTACGGGAGCTGCTCGACAAGTCACAAGGACCCGCGTTCATCGGCCTGGTCCTCTCGGTGGCGGTCGGGGCGCCGATCGTGGAGGAGCTGTTCTTCCGGGGCCTGCTGCTCCGATCGCTGCAACGACGGGTGCCGAACAGCGTGGCGGTCTTCGTGTCGGCGGTGGCGTTCGGTCTGGCCCACGCCTCTGCACTGCCGGTCGACGCCGTCGTCCTCGTGATGGTCAGCCTCACGGCGTTCGGCGCCGTGCTCGCCATGCTTGCCATCCGCACCGGACGGCTGGGCGCGGGCATCGTCGCCCACGCCGTCTTCAACCTCTTCACCCTGCTGTACCTGACCTTCACCGGCTGAGCCGGCTGAGCCAGCTCAGCCGCCCGGTCGGCGAGAGCTACGGGTCGGTACTGGGGATCGTTGCAACCGCCGTGCTCGTCGTGGTCGTGGTTGTGGTGGTCGTATCGGGGACCTCGACCGTCGTGGTCGTGGTCTCAGGCGGTGACGTGGTGGAGGTCGTGGTCGTGTCGGGCGGGGGCACGGCGTTGGGGACGGCCTTGCCCTCGTCCGGCGGCGCCTCGGCTTCTGGGCTGTTCAGCACGTGCACCCGGGTTCCGGCGGAGACTTGGTTGTAGAAGGTGGGCGCCGCGTACATCGGGATGCGGATGCAGCCGTGGGAGGCGGGATAGGGCGGTACGGAGGGTGACCCGTGAATGGCGATGCCCCGGTTGAAGTACATCGGCCACCACAGCTCACCCAGCGGGGCGACCTCGAGGCCGGCCGCCTTGCGCCCGATCCGGAAGCTGCCGCCCGGGGTGACCGCGACGTCGCACTCGCCGTCGACGCAGTAGCGCTCGTTGTTTCCGGTGGACACCGGGAGGATCCGGGCCAGTGACCCGTCGACCCAGTGGAAGAGCACCTGGCGGGCGACGTCGATCTCGATCCTCGTCGATGCGCCGCCGGCCACCATGGGCCCGGGCGTGGACGCGGTGGCCAGCGCCTCCTGCGTCTGGGGGCCGTCCTGGCCGTCGCGGGTGAGCCCCTCCACCTTTTGGAAGGCCATCAACGAGTAGGTGGTGCGGGCGCCCCACGTGCCGTCCGGCGTGCCCACGTCGTAGCCGAGCTCCGCCAGGCGCTCCTGCAGGGCCATGACCGCGGGGATGGAGGCCGCCAGCGAGGGTTGGGTGGGGGCGGCGGTGGTCGAGGTGGTGGGCGGCTCGGTGGTGGTCGTGCTCGTCGTCGTCGTCTCAGGCGGAAGCGGGGGCAGCGTGCTCATGGTCGTGGCCGAGGCTGCCTTGGACTTCGCCGACCCGTCCGCATCCGCGGACGAGCACGCAGCCAGCGTCAACGCAAGCGCGACCGCCACCCTCTCCACGCCCCGCACCCGCATTTCGATCCTCATAACCGCCTTTGACTCTTCCGGAGCGCCAATCGTTCCACATTTTCTCCACATCGGCCGCAGCGGGGCTAAAGGTTCGGTCGCGAGACGCCGATACCTGATCTGCCTTGGGAGGCTCGAAAACGAACGAGGGGGTTCGCCATGTCCTGTCCTGTCTGTCGCTCGACCCGGTTGGTCGAGATCGGCCTGCGCGTCCACGACCAGCACGTCACCATGCACTCCTGCTCCGCCTGTGAGAACCGGTGGTGGGACCGGGGCGGCGAGCGCATGACGCTCCCCTCCGTTTTGCAGCTCGTCGCAACCAAATAGCTCACCTGAGGGCCCACGGCCGCCGCGTCGGCGATCCTTCCGGTGGCGGCCGGAGTGACAAGATGGTGGCCATGTCCCGCGACAGCTGGCTCTCGGTGGAGGCCGTCCGTCCACGCTTGGAGGCGGCCAAGACCCGCCTGCAGACCAGGCCGTCCGTTGAGTCGATGATCACCTTCGGAGTGGTCGCGGCCGTCGTGCTGTTCGTGTTCGCCCAGCTGCAGCCGTCGCTGCTGTTCGCCAACACCACGCCGTCGGGGGGCGACACCGGCGCCCACGTCTGGGGCCCCGCGTACCTCCGCGATCACCTCCTGCCCAAGGGCCGCATCACCGGCTGGACGCCGGACTGGTACTCGGGCTTCCCGGCGTTCACCTTCTACTTCCCGCTGCCGGCGCTGCTGATCGCCTTCCTCAGCTTCATCCTGCCGTACGGCGTCGCCTTCAAGCTCGTCACCGTGCTCGGAATCGTGTCGCTGCCGGTGGCCGCCTGGGCCTTCGGGCGCCTGTCGGGAATGCGATTCCCGGGGCCGCCGGTCCTCGCGGTGGCCACCGTCCCCTTCCTCTTCGACCGGAGCTTCACCATCTACGGCGGCAACATCCCCTCCACCCTCGCCGGGGAGTTCACCTTCTCGATCAGCCTGTCGCTGGCCGTGCTCTTCCTGGGAGTCGTGGCCCGGGGGCTCGACACCGGTCGTCACCGCGCTCTCGCCGCCGTCCTCCTGGCCATGACGGGGCTCTGCCACCTGCTCCCCACCATCTTCGCGGTGGTGGGGGCCTGCGTTCTCTACCTGCTGAAGCCGGGCCGCAAGCGGCTGGGGTTCCTCGCCGCGATCCTCGGCGTCGGGGCCATGTTGGCCGCCTTCTGGTCGGTCCCGTTCCTGTTCCGGCTGCCGTATGCCAACAACATGGGCTGGGAGAAGATCACCGAGTACGGCAAGAACCTCTTCCCCAAGAGCATCTACTGGGCGATCGGCCTGGCGCTGGTGGGCGCCGTCCTCAGCGTGGTCAACCGGCGCCGCACCGGGCTGTTCCTGGTGGGTATGGCCACCATTGCCGGCGCCCTCTTCGTGCTCGCTCCACAGAGCCGCCTTTGGAACGCCCGGGTCCTGCCGTTCTGGTTCCTCTCCGTCTACCTGCTGGCAGGCGTGGCCCTGACCGAGCTCGGGCCCGCCATCGGCCGCTGGTTGGCCACCGACCCCGAGAACCCGTCACCGGTCGGACGGCTGGCCACCCCCGTCGGCGTCGCGTTGGCGGCCTGGATGGTCGTCGGCCTGCCGCTCGGCGTCCTCCCCAACTGGCTGCCCAAGCCGGAGACCACCGACGTCAGCTTCATCCCCGCCTGGGCCAAGTGGAACTACTCGGGGTACGAACGCAAGGCCGCCTATCCGGAGTACAAGGCCGTCGTCGACACGATGGCCGAGGTGGGCCGGACCCACGGGTGCGGCCGGGCCAACTGGGAGTACGAGTCGGGCCTCGACCGCTTCGGCACTCCCATGGCCCTGATGCTTCTGCCCTTCTGGACCGACGGCTGCATCGGCTCGATGGAGGGCCTCTACTTCGAATCGTCGGCCACGGTGCCGTACCACTTCCTCTCGGCGGCCGAGCTGTCCAAGGCGCCATCCAACCCCATGCGGGATCTGCCCTATCCCACCACCAACGTGGCCGCCGGCATCAAGCACCTTCAGATCCTCGGCGCCCGGTACTACATGGCGTTCTCACCCGAGACGGTGGCTCAGGCCGATGTCCATCCCGACCTGACCAAGATCGCCAGCACCGGGAAGTGGTCCGTCTACCAGGTACGCGGTTCCGACATCGTCGAGCCGCTCCGGTTCCAACCGGCCGTGGCCACCGGGCCGGTCAAGGGCGAGATCGGATGGCTCAACCTCGGGGTCGACTGGTACACCGACCCGTCGGCCCACGACGTCTACCTGGCCGCTTCCGGGCCCAAGGAGTGGGAGCGGGTCGAGGTACGAAAAGAGGACACCGACGTTGAGACCGTGGGCGCGTCGACCTCCGTCGAGCCGCCTGCCCGCCAGCCACTGGAGCCTGTGCAGGTGACCGGTATCAGCTCCGACGACGATGACATCCGGTTCAACGTCGACAAGGTCGGTGTCCCCGTGCTGGTGAAGACCTCCTACTTCCCCAACTGGAAGGCGTCGGGCGCCAAGGGCCCGTACCGGGTCACTCCGAACCTCATGGTCGTCATCCCGACGTCGAACTCGGTCAAGCTGCACTACGGCACGACGCCGGTCGACGTCCTCGGCTGGCTGTTGACGTTTGGAGGCATTGCCCTGGTGGTCCTGATGGTCCGGCAAGGGCCGGTGGATTTCGGTAGCCCCCAGCCCGACGACGACGCGGAGCTCGAGCCGGGAACCCTCGACCTGGGCGGGCGGCCAGGGCCCCCGGCGCCGTCGGACCGGCCGCCGGTGACTGTCTCCGACCGGCGCACTTGAGTCGCCTGGTTCTGCTGACAGGCGTCGGATGGACCTGAGCGAGGCGGTCACTCCGTCTACCGACGACGACCGTCCCGCCTCGGAGACGGGCTTGGCGGCGACCAAGGGCTCCAGCCGCTGGCCGACCGTTGCGGTGGTGGTCGTCCTCGCCCTAGGGGTGGTCGCCCGGTTCGTCACCATCTCCCACCTCTGGCTGGACGAAGCCCAGACCGTCGCCATTTCCTCCCTTCCGTTGGGCGACATCTTCGAAGCACTGCGCCACGACGGGGCGCCGCCTCTGTTCTACGTGATCCTGCACGGGTGGATGGAGATCTTCGGCACCGGCGAGCTGTCGACCCGGTTCCTCCCCGGGCTCTTCGCCGTCGCCGCTCTGCCCCTCGCCTGGCTGGCGGGCCGGCGCCTGGGCGGCACGGGTGTGGCCTGGGCTGCGGTCCTGCTCCTGGCGTCGTCGCCGTTCGCCGTCCGGTACGCCACCGAGGCGCGCATGTACTCGATGGTGGTGCTGCTGGTCCTGGTCGGGTACCTGGCGGCGTGGCAGCTGTTCGAGCGGCCATCGTCGATGCGGGCGGCCGTCGGCGTCGGCTTGGTGACGGGCGCCCTGCTGCTGACCCACTACTGGTCGCTGTACCTGGTCTTCGTGGTGGGGGCGGCGTTCCTGGTCATCGCCAAGCGGGGCGACGGCCTGGCCCGGGCCGCAGCGCGTCGCGGGCTTTTCGCCATGGCGGTGGGGTCACTGGTGTTCGTTCCCTGGTTGCCGACATTCTTCTACCAGTTGCAACACACCGGGACGCCCTGGGGCGGCCCCGGCAAGATCCGCACCGTCTTCGACACGATCACCAGCTTCGCCGGCGGCTATTGGGATCCGGGGCTGATGCTCGGCGCCCTCTATTTCGCCCTGACCGCCCTGGCGCTCATGGGCCGGGCGATCGACGGCCGTCGCATAGAGATCGACCTTTACACCCGTCCCCCGGGCCGTCACCTGTTCGTCATCGGCTTCGGAACTCTCGTCGTTGCCATCCTAGCGACAGTCATCGGACGCTCCGCGTTCGCCGTTCGGTATGCCTCGGTGGTGTTCCCGATGGCCCTGTTGCTGGTCGCCCTGGGTACCGAGGTCATCCTCGACCGGCGGATCCTGCACGGGGTACTGGCCGTGGCCGTGGTAGCCGGGTTCTGGAGCATTGCCCCCAACGTCCTGGTCGACCGCACCTCGGCGCCGCGGGCGGCGAAGGTTCTGGAGAAGGGCGTGGTAGCGGGCGACGTGGTGGCCTACTGCCCCGACCAGCTGGGCCCGTCGGTCAGCCGACTGCTGCCCGACGGCATCGACCAGTTGACCTTTCCCCGCGCCACGCCGCCCCAGGTCGTCGACTGGGTGGATTACGCCACGGTCAACGAGGCGGCCGAGCCCGAGCCCTTTGCGGGCATGTTGGTCGAACGCTCCGGTCCTGGGGGGACGGTGTGGCTGGTGTGGGCCCCGGGTTACCGGACCTACGAGGACAAGTGCGCCGCCCTGATCGGCGAGCTCGACGAACTGCGCCCGAACAACACGCGTGCGCTGAAGCTGCCCAAAGCCTTCGAGAAGACCGGAGTGGTGCGCTTCGCTCCCAACTGACGTAAACGGGGCGTCTCGCGCGCTCAACACATAGTGTTGAGCGCTTGAACGGGAACCGGTCGGCCGAGCCCACGGTCGCCAGCCTCACCATCTTCTTCCCGATGTGGAACGAGCAGGACTACATCTACCCGACGGTCGACGCGGCACGCGAGGTGTGTAGCCAGATGACGGCCGACGGCGAGATCGGCGACTACGAGATCCTGATCGTCGACGACGCGTCGACCGACGCCACCGGGAGCATCGCCGACGAGCTGGCGGCCGACGACCGCCGGATACGGGTTGTCCACCACCCCGTCAACCGTCGCCTCGGCGGCTGCATCAAGACCGGCTTCGCCGATGCCCGAGGCGACCTGGTTCTGTACACGGACGCCGACCTGCCGTGCGACCTGGCCGAGCTGCGCAAGGCCGTCCGCCTGCTTCGTTACTATCGCGCCGACCTCGTCAGTGCCTACCGGCACGACCGCACGGGCGAGGGAGCACGGCGGGTGGTCTACTCGTGGATCTACAACTGGCTCATCACACTGCTCTTCGACCTGCACATACGCGACGTCAACTTCGCGTTCAAGCTGTGCCGACGGAGCATGTTCGACAAGCTGGCGCTCGAGAGCGAGGGATCCTTCATCGACGCAGAGCTGCTCATTCGCGCCCAGGGCCTGGGATACCGGGTGATCCAGTTCGGCGTCGACTACTTCCCACGATCAGTCGGCGTCTCCACCCTCTCGTCGGGGTCGGTGATCGGCACGATCCTGCGGGAGATGCTCTCCCAGGCCAAGGAGTTGCGGAAGCTGCGAGCCGCGGGGAACACCGGCCGGCCGCCGACTTCGTGACGGCCCGCCTGCTGATCGTCAACGCCGACGACTACGGCCTCACCGAGGCGGTCTCCGCCGGCATCCTCCGGGCCCACCGCCACGGCATGGTGACGAGCACCTCGGTGTTGGCCGTGGCGCCTGGTTTCGCCCGGTCGGGGAGGTGGCTGGCCGACGAGGCCGACCTGGGCGTCGGGGTCCACCTAACCGTGGTGGGTGAGGATCCTCCGCTGCTCGCTGCGTCGGAGGTGCCCACGCTGGTGGACCGGCGGGGCCGGTTCGCCATTTCCTGGCGGACCTTCTTGCGCCGCTGCGTCAGCGGCCGTGTCGACCCCGACGACATCCGACGGGAGCTGACCGCCCAGGTGGAGGCGGTGGCCGGGCTCGGCGTCGCCGTCGACCACCTGGACAGCCATCAGCACCTTCACATGTGGCCGACACTGCAGCCCGTGGTCATCGCCCTGGCCGTGACCCACGGGATCCCGGCCATCCGGGTGCCCCGCTCCCACCGACGTCACCCAGTGTCCGTCGGCGTCAACCGGCTGTCCGCCCGCCTGGCGGCCGCGGCCCGGGCCGCGGGGCTGCGGTTCGCCGAGGATGCCTCGGGCGTCGACGAAGCCGGCCATTTCGACCGGCCCCGCCTGCTCGCCGCGCTCGACGGGTTCATAGCCCGGGGGGCGACGAGCGCCGAGTTGGGCACGCACCCGGGCGAGGCCGACGACCCCGACCGCCACCGCTACCGCTGGGACTACACCTGGAAGGACGAGCTCGACGTCCTCCTGGCGCCGGAGAGCCGCCGGGCCGCGGAAGATCGGGGCTTCGTGCTGGGCGGCTACTCCCGGCTTCAGCCCGTCTCCGGGTGATGGCCCGCCTGCGCCGCCCTCTGGCCGCCGGTGTCCTCGCGCTCGGGCTGCTGTCCCGGACGGCGGCCCGGCGCCGGGCCCGCCTGGCTCAGGTGCGCACCGACCAGCGCCAGCCCACCGCCCGCCCGCCGGGGGCGGGCGAGTACCGGATGAGCGTGGTGATCCCGGCCTACACCGAGGCCCACCGGATCGCCGACACGGTCGCCCGGGTGCGGGCCGCGCTGGCCGACGTAGACGCTCCCGAGGCGTTCGAGGTGATCGTCGTCGACGACGGCTCCACCGACGACACCGCCGAACAGGCCCGGGCGGCCCATGCCGACCAGGTGCTGGTCCTGCCGCTGAATCGAGGCAAGGGCGCCGCCGTTCGAGCCGGTGTCCTGGCCGCCCGCGGCCGCACCATCGCCTTCACCGACGCCGACCTCTCCTATCCGCCCCACCAGCTTGTACGCCTCCTCACCGAGGTCGAAGCGGGCTTCGACGTGGTCGTCGGAAGTCGCAAGCACATCGAGGCCACCACCCTGGTCCGCGGTCGGCGGCTGCGGATGCTGAGCGGACGGATCTTCAATCTCCTGACCCTGGCCGTGCTTCTGGGGCAGTACCGCGACACCCAGTGCGGCATCAAGGCGTTCCGGTCTGACGTGGCCCGCACGCTGTTCTCGCGGGCCAGGATCGACGGGTTCGCCTTCGACGTGGAGCTGTTTCACCTGGTCGAGCGGGACCGCCTCTCCCTCAGGGAGGTTCCTGTCGCCCTGGCCAACTCCGAGACATCCACGGTCAGGGTGGGCATCGATGCCGCCCGCATGCTCCGCGACCTCTTCCGCATCCGGTGGTGGGGCTACCGGGGGCTGTACGACCACGGGCGCCAGGCGGCGCCGCCGCTAGGCTCAGCCCCCGGATGAGCACCTCTCTGGACACCATCTTCAAGGCGTACGACATTCGCGGCGTCGTGCCCGACCAGCTCGACGCCGACCTGGCCCGGGCCGTGGGTGCGGCATTCGCCCGGTTCACCGGCGCCCCGCGCATCCTCGTGGGCCGTGACATGCGCCCATCGGGGGTCGAGCTGACGGCCGCCTTCGCCGACGGCGTCACATCCCAGGGCGCCGACGTGGTCGACCTGGGCCTCATCTCCACCGACCTGGCCTACTACGCCGCCGGCTCCCTCGACGCCCCGGCGGCCATGTTCACCGCCTCCCACAACCCGGCGAAGTACAACGGGATCAAGCTGTGCCTGGCCGGGGCAAAGCCGGTGGGCCAGGACACCGGCCTGGCCGACATCAAGGCGATGATTCTCAACGGCGAGGTGGAGGCGGGCGACATGTCGCCGGCCGATACCAAGGGCGAGGTCTCCGAGCAGAACCTGCTCGAGAAGTTCGCCGACCACGTGCGATCGTTCGTCGACGTCGACTCGTTGCGCCCACTCAAGGTGGTGGCCGACACCGCCAACGGCATGGGCGGGCTGGTGGCCCCTGTGGTGTTCGAGGGCCTGCCCTACGAGCTCGAAGTGATGTTCGGCGAGCTCGACGGCACGTTCCCCAACCACCCGCCCGACCCGATCAATCCCGAGAACCTGAAGGCCCTGCAGGCCCGGGTGCTCGAAGTGGGCGCCGACGTCGGCCTCGCTTTCGACGGCGACGCCGACCGTGTGTTCCTGATCGACGAGAAGGCCGAGCCGATGTCCGGCTCGACGACCACCGCCTTCGTGGCCAAGTCGATCCTGGAGAAGGCCAAGAAGGCCGGGAAGCAGGAGGACTCGGCGATCATCTACAACCTGATCTGCTCGAAGTCGGTCCCCGAGATCATCGAGGAGAACGGGGGCCGGCCGATCCGGACCCGGGTGGGCCACTCGTTCATCAAGTCGGTGATGGCCGAGACAGACGCCGTCTTCGGCGGGGAGCATTCCGGCCACTACTACTTCCGTGACAACTACCGGGCCGATTCCGGCCTGATCGCCACCATGGTGGTGCTCGAGGAGCTGTCGCGAGTGCCCGAGCCCCTGTCGGAGCTACGCAAGCCGCTGGAGCGCTACGCGGCCTCCGGCGAGGTCAACGTCGAGGTCTCCGATCCACCGGGAACGGTGGAGCGCGTCTCGGAGGCGTACGCTGAAGCCGAGCAGGAGCGGGTCGACGGGCTCACCGTGGACCTCGGCGACTGGTGGTTCAACCTCCGCCCGTCGAACACCGAGCCCCTGCTCCGGCTCAATCTGGAAGCTGCGGACGAGGGTTCGTGCCAGGAGCACCTCTCCCAGGTGCTGGCGTTGATCAAAGAGGAGAAGTAGATGGCGCTCGACCCCATGCTGTTGGAGATACTCGCCTGCCCCGAGGACAAAGGGCCGCTCGTCTACTTCACCGACGAAGACTCGCTGTACAACCCGCGGCTCCGGCGGCGCTACGCGGTGCGCGACGGGATCCCCGTGATGCTGATCGACGAGGCCGAGACCGTCGCCGACGACGAGCACCAACGGCTGACGGCCAAGGCCGAGGCCGAAGGTCTGCGCCCCACGTTCGAGGCCGGATGACCTCGGTGAGGGAGGCACAGACCGGAGTACTCGACAGCGAGGGCATGCTCGAAGCCGCCCTTTCCCTGCCCGAGCAGTTGTGCGCGGCACGCGACGAGGCCCGGGGCCTCGACGGTCTTCCCGACCGGGAGGAGATCGAGCAGGTCGTGGTGCTCGGCATGGGCGGCAGCGGCATCGCCGGCGACGTTCTCATGGCTGCCGCCGGGCCCTACCTGCCGCTTCCGGTGCTCGTGTTCCGCAGTTACCACGTGCCCGCCTTCGTCGACGAGGGCACCCTGGTGTTCGCCATCTCCTTCTCGGGCGACACCGAGGAGACCGTGGAGGCAGTCACCGCCGCCGCCTTGCAAGGGGCCCGGGTGGTGGCCGTCACCCGGGGTGGCGAGCTGGGCCACCTGGCCGAGTCGTGGGGCGTCCCGGTGGTAGGCGTGCCCGACGACATCCCCCAGCCCCGGGCCGGCCTGGGCGCCTTGGCCATCCCCCCCCTGGTCGTTCTGGAAGACATCGGCCTGTTCCCCGGCGCCACCTACTGGATCGACGCGGCCGTCGAGCAGCTCAAGGTCCGGCGCGATCAGCTGGCCCGGCCCGACAACGTCGCCCAGCAGCTCGCCCGTCGCATCGGGCGGACCATGCCGCTCATTCACGGCGGGGGTGGCCTCGGGGCAGTCGCCGCCCAGCGGTGGAAGACCGACGTCAACGAGAACGCAAAGTGCCCTGCGTTCTGGAACGCCCAGTCGGAGCTGTGCCACAACGAGGTGTCGGGCTGGGGCCAGCACGGCGACGTGACCCGGCAGATGTTCACGCTGGTCAACCTCCGCCACGACTTCGAGCACCCCCAGGTGATGCACCGCTTCAACCTCACTGCCGACCTCCTCGACGAGGTGGTCTCGTCGGTGGAGCAGGTGCAGGCCGAGGGCGAGGGCGAGCTGGCCCAGCTCCTCGACCTCATCCTCGTGGGCAACGTCACCTCGTTGCACATGGCGTTTCAGGAAGGCATCGACCCCGGGCCCATCCCGGCACAGGAACAGATCAAGGACGCACTGCTGACCGCGGCGGGCGAAGACCAAGGAGCTTCTGAATGAGTGAAGAGACCATCCAGCACGACATCGCGGACGCCGGCCTGGCCGAGCTCGGCCGCCAGCGCATCGCCTGGGCCGACAGCCACATGCCCGTGCTGACCAGCATCCGTGAGCGCTTCGCCAAGGAGCGCCCGCTGGAGGGCATCACCATCGGGGCGTGCCTCCACATCACCACGGAGACGGCCAACCTGCTGCGCACCCTCAAAGCCGGCGGCGCCACCGTCGTGGCCTGCGCGTCCAACCCGCTGTCCACCCAGGACGACGTGGCCGCGTCCCTGGCCCTCGACGAGGGGATCGCCACCTACGCGATCAAGGGCGAGGACACCGACACCTACTTCCGCCACATCGACGCGGTCCTCGACGCCCGCCCGCAGATGACCATGGACGACGGCTGCGACCTTGTCTCCCGCCTGCACCGGGAGCGCCCCGAGCAGGTGGCCGACGTGCTGGCGGGCACGGAGGAGACGACCACGGGCGTCATCCGCCTGCGGGCAATGGAGACCGATGCGGCGCTGAAGTTCCCGATCGTGGCCGTCAACGACGCCGACACGAAGCACATGTTCGACAACCGCTACGGCACCGGTCAGTCCACCCTCGACGGGATCATCCGGGCGACCAACGTCCTGCTGGCCGGCAAGGTCATGGTCGTGGCCGGCTACGGCTACTGCGGCAAGGGCCTCTCCGAGCGGGCCCAGGGCATGGGCGCCAACGTGGTTGTGTGCGAGGTGGACCCGTTGCGGGCCCTCGAGGCGGTCATGGACGGCTACCGCGTCATGCCGATGAGCGACGCCGCCCGCATCGGCGACATCTTCGTCACCGTCACAGGCGACCGCGACGTCCTGCGGGCGGAGCACTTCGAGGTCATGAAGGACGGCGCCATCCTGGCCAACTCCGGCCACTTCGACATCGAGATCGACCTCGCCGCGCTGGCCTCCATGGCCGCCGAGCGGGGCGGCCGCCGCATGGCCCGGGCCATGGCCGAGGAGTTCCTCATCGACGGCCGCCGCATCCTGGTGATCGCCGAGGGCCGCCTGGTCAACCTGGGCGCCGCCGAGGGCCACCCCGCCGCGGTCATGGACATGAGCTTCGCCAACCAGGCCCTGTGCGCCGAGTGGGTGCTGGCCCAGAAGGGCTCGCTCGACAACAAGGTCTACGACGTCCCCCGCGACATCGACGCCGAGATCGCCCGGCTCAAGCTGGAGACCATGGGCGTGGAGATCGACGTACTCACTCCCGAGCAGGTCGAGTACCTGTCCTCATGGACGGTCGGCACGTGATCTGACGCCGTTTTCCGGGCTTTCCGACACCGCCAGCGTGTTCGAGAGCCCGGAAAACGAGGTGTCCCACCCCGTTCGTAGTCTCGGGGCGTGCTTCTGCCTACGACCTGCCCAGTGTGCGGGACTCAGGGGCCGGCGCCCTGTGCACGGTGCGCGGCCGAATTGCGCCCGGCGCCCTCGCTGCCCGCGCCTCCGGGGGTGGACGGCTGCGCCGCCTTCTTGGCCTACGACACCGCGGCGCGGGAGCTGGTCGCCCGGCTGAAGTACCGCAACGCCCGGGCCTCGGTGCCGTTCCTGGCCCGGGGGATGGCGGCGCTGGCCCCGGCGGACAGCGACCTCGTGACGTGGGCGCCGACCACGCCCGCCCGCCTGCGGGCGCGGGGGTTCGACCAGGCCCGGCTCCTGGCCCAGGCCGTTGCCCGCGACCTGCACCTTCCGTGCCGGTCCCTGCTTCGGCGCGGGCCGGGACCGGCCCAGACCGGGCGGGACGCCGCCGCCCGCCTCGCCGGCCCGGCGCTCGTGGCCCGACGGTCCCTGGGCGGGCGACGGGTGCTCCTGGTCGACGACGTGGTGACCACGGGAGCCACCGTGGCGGCGGCCGCCCGGGTTCTCCGGGAGGCGGGGGCCGAGGCGGTCCATGTCGTCGCCGCGGCCCGGACACCTGCCGGTCGGGGGCACGTACACTCGGCCATGCCCGCTCTGAGGAGGCAGCTGTGGAAGTGACGATTCACGGTCGCAACGTCGAGGTCACCGACCGCCTGCGGACGGCCACCCAGGAGAAGGTCGGCCGGCTGTCACGCCATCACCAGGGTTGGGAGCACGCCGAGGTTCACTTCATCGAGGAGCGCAATCCCCGCATCTCGGCCAAGGAGGTCTGCGAGGCCACCCTGCGTGGCCACGGAAAGATCATCCGGGCCAAGGCGGCATCCGCCGACTCCCTGACCTCGCTCGACAAGGTCGTCGACAAGCTGGAGCACCAGATCGACAAGCTCAAGAGCCGCCTCATCAGTCGGACCCACCCCAAACACCACCAGGTACACTCGTCCTCCCCGCTCGACGACGAACCGGAACCCGTCGAGCAAGGCCCGCCCCGGATCGTGAAGAGCAAGCAGTTCGACATGAAGCCGATGACACCAGAGGAGGCGGCCCTGCAGATGGATGTGCTCGGGCACGACTTCTACCTGTTCAACAACACCGACGGTGTGGCCGCCGTGGTCTACCGTCGCAACGACGGCGATATCGGCCTCATCGAAGCCAGCTAGTGGAGAAGGCCGGCCCGGGGGGCGACGAGCGCATCCGCGTCGTCATCTCCGACGACCACGACCTGTTCCGCCGTGGCTTGAGGATGGTCCTCGAGGCCGAGGAGGACATCGAGGTGGTCGCCGAGGCGGCCAACGGGCAGGAGGCGGTGGCCCGGGTCGAAGAGTTGGCGCCCGACGTCGTGCTCATGGACGTGCGCATGCCCAGGATGGGTGGGATCGAGGCCACCCGGCTGATCCGCCAGCTCTTCCCGACGACCCGGATCATCGTCCTCACGGTCAGCGACGAGGAGGACGACCTCTACGGGGCGGTCAAGGCGGGAGCCAACGGGTACCTCCTCAAGGAGGTGTCGATCGAAGAGGTTGCCGACGCCGTGCGAGCCGTGTTCGGTGGGCAGAGCCTCATCTCCCCGACCCTCGCCTCCAAGCTCCTGGCCGAGTTCTCCGGCTCGGCCAAGGCCGTCGACGACCCGCTGCTTACCTCGGCCCGGTTGACCGAGCGCGAGGTCGCCGTCCTCAAGCTGGTCGCGCTGGGCCACGAGAACGCCCAGATCGCCGCCCGGCTCGAAGTACCGGAGAGCACCGTCCGGAACCACGTAGCCAACATCCTGATCAAGCTGCAACTCCGGTCCCAGATCGAACCGGCCACCTGAGATTTGGCTCCGTTCACGAAGCTGCGGCGGCCCGCCGCCACACCTCGTGGCACCTACACCGAGTGGCGGTGGCCGCCGTCGACGTCGTTCGCCCGCACGTTGCTCGCCGGCTACAACAGTTTCGAGCACGTGCTCATGCCGGAGACCGATCCCGGCCCCGACTCCGCGTATTTCTGGGCCCACCAGTTCCGGCTGATCGGTGGTGAGGGCGGCTACATCGGCCTGCAGACCCAAGGCAACCGCGCTGACGGCAGTCTCGGCAAGACCGCCATCTTCTCGATATGGGACGCCGAGGAGGCTGCCGGGCCCGGCGTCACCCGCTTCAGCGGAGAGGGGGACGGCTGGAGCTGCCGGATCCCCTACATGTGGCAGGCCGGGCGGGCGTACGGGCTGAAGGTGTCCGCCGTGGGCGGCGGCTGGTGGGTGGGGAAGGTTCGTGACGAAGCCACTGGCGAGGTCACCGAGATCGGCGGCATCCGCGTGCCGGGACACTGGCGGAACCTCGATTCCTGGTCGGTCATGTGGACCGAGTACTACGGCCCGGCCCTGGGCTCGTGCCGAGACCTCGCCTACTCCAGCGTCGTTTTCGGCACGCCGACGGCCAACGACGGTGAGGCCAAGCCGGCCGGGTCCCACAGCCATCTCGGCGACGGAACCTGCGAGACGTCGCACGTCGAGGCCTTGGCCCATGGAGTACGCCACCAGATGGGTCTCGCCTGAGCCCGAAAGGGCCCATCGGAGCGCCGGAGATCCAGGGTCTCGGTGCGGTCAAGCGGGAGGGAGAGGTGGCGAGACCCGTTCTGCGACCATGATGCCGTCTTGGTCGAAGCGGACCACGAACTCGCTCGCCAGCAACCGGCTGAGCAGGTTCTTGTCCTCCTCTCCGAGGACCGAGCGGTCGAGGACGAGCCACTGCACCTCTGCGGGGTCGTGGAGGTTCTCGCCCCGCACGCCCCAGTTGCTCGGTCTCCACGGGACGGGGAACTCGTAGATCCGGGTCCGGTGCGCCATGTGGGGGACCACGTAATACGCGGCACTCGTCGGCGCGTCCTCAGGAACGAGCGCTATCGCCTGGCGCTTGACGTCGTTACGGGGGCTGTCAGTCAGCTCCCACAGCCCGCTGCGGAACTTCGTGCTGACCGGGGACGGGCCCCACGCCACCGTCGCCCCGAAGGAGGTGACCACCACGAGACCTACGAGGAAGCGCCGGAGGCCTGGACGCTCCGCGATCGTCGCGATTGCCTCCACCGTGGCCAGCATGAGGGCGGCGATGACCAGGGTCGAGTACTGGTAGCGGATCTGGCGGTGGTAGCCGATGACCGACAGCACGTTGATGGCCAACATCGGCGCACCGATCAGCATGACTCGGATGGCAAAGAGGGGGAGGAACGCCACGGGCGCGAACATCATCCGGTAGTAGTCCATTCGGTCCGGCTTGGTGGCGGTGTCGAACGCCTTCCCGGGGTGAGTGACGACGGAGCGCAAGACCTCTGTCGGTGTGTTGCCGAACTCCCCAAAGAACGACTCGTAGAAGGTGCCGATGCCGTTCGCCCTTGGAATGATCACCCTCGTCGACAAAGCGAACCAGGCAAGCGCCAGTGCCGTGGTCAGCGCACCGATGCGGCGGTCGTCCCTCAGGGCCACCAGCACGCCCATCACTGCGATCGCCAGCGCCACCTCCTCCTTGCAGGCGACGGCGAGGACGGCGGCCACCGCGTACCACCGCCACCGCTTGGCCCTCGCCGCCCAATAGGCGAATAGAAGCGGGGCGACGGCCAAGGAGTCGGGGTGAAAGAACCACCACGTCTGAAACTGGTAGCTGGGGTGAAGCAGCAGGACTCCACCCAGGGCGACGGCGAGCCATCGGTCGGCGAGGCGGTCCCTGGCCAGGAGGTAGATGGCCACGGCGCCGGATGCCTGGGCCAGGACCTGGACGACCAGGAGGAACTGCGCCCCGGCCCCAAGCCAGTAGAAGGGCACGAAGAGCAACAGCACCGGGTTCATGTGGTGGCCCCAGAAGTCGAGGCCACGAAGGGTGATGAACGGCGTCTCGAACCGGGACAGCAGCCAGATCCCCTGGTCCCAGAGGCCTAGGTCGAAGCCGAAGGTGCCGAAGCGGTCGTGGTGCCGCAGTCCGAGGACGATGAAGACCAGCGACCACACCACGACCATGGCGCCCAGGGCCCACCGCACCGGATCCCGGCGCAGGATCCATTGGACGATCCTGTCGAAGTCCACCTGGTCCGGCTCCGTCTGGTGGGGGGGTGTTCGAGTCGGCGCCGGGAGGACCACGGCTCATTGTGGCCCAGGGTGACCGCCCGGGGTCGAACGGTCGAGCGCCGGTAGACTCGACGCCATGTCGATTTTGACCAAGGTCCTGCGCGCCGGCGAGGGCAAGAAATTGAAAGCCCTGCAGACGTTGGTGCCCGACATCAATGCCCTCGAGCCCGAGATCCAGGCGCTCTCCGACGACGGCCTCCGTCACAAGACGGTGGAATTCCGTGAGCGGCTGGCCAACGTGCCGCCCGACGAGGTCGACGACGCGCTGAACGACCTGCTCCTCGAGTCGTTCGCGGTGACTCGGGAGGCGGCACGCCGAGTCATCGGCCAGCGCCACTACGACGTCCAGCTCATGGGTGGGGCGGCGCTGCACTTCGGCTGGATCGCCGAGATGAAGACCGGTGAGGGCAAAACCCTCGTCTCCACCCTGCCCGTCTACCTGAACGGCCTCTCCGGCCGTGGCGTCCACCTCATCACGGTCAACGACTACCTGGCCAAGCGTGACTCGGAGTGGATGGGGCGCATCCACAAGTGGATGGGCCTCGACGTCGGTCTCGTCATCGCCGACAACCAGGAGCCCGCCCACAAGCGGGCGATGTACGCGTGCGACGTCACCTACGGCACCAACAACGAGTTCGGCTTCGACTACCTCCGCGACAACATGGCCATGTCGAAGGACCAGATGGTCCAGCGAGGCCACAGCTTCGCTATCGTCGACGAGGTCGACTCGATCCTGGTCGACGAGGCCCGGACTCCGCTCATCATCAGCGGCCAGGTCCAGGACGCGGCGGCGCTGTACTACAAGTTCGCCGGCATCGTCCGCACCCTGACCCGTGACCTCGACTACGAGGTCGACGAGGAGAAGCGCACCGTGGTGCCCCTCGAAGCGGGCATCGAGAAGGTCGAGAAGTCCCTCGGCGTGCAGAACCTCTACGACGAGCTGTCGTCGAACTACGTCCACCAACTGCTGGCCGCCCTGCGGGCCAAGGAGCTGTACAAGCGCGACGTCGACTACGTGGTCCAGCACGGCGAGGTGAAGATCGTCGACGAGTTCACCGGCCGCATCCTCGAGGGCCGGCGGTGGTCGGAGGGCCTGCACCAGGCCATGGAGGCCAAGGAGCGGGTCCGGATCAAGTCCGAGAACCAGACCCTGGCCACCATCACCCTCCAGAACTACTTCCGGATGTACAAGAAGCTGGCAGGCATGACCGGCACTGCGGAGACCGAGGCCGCCGAGTTCGCCCACACCTACGACCTGGCGGTCGTCCCCATACCCACCCATCGGACGATGATCCGCCTGGACCAGCCCGACCTGGTGTACAAGACCGAGGAGGCCAAGTTCGAGGCGGTGGTCGAGGACCTGGTCGAGCGGTACGAGGCCGGCCAGCCCGTCCTGGTGGGGACGGTGTCGGTCGAGAAGTCCGAGCGGCTGTCCCGCATGCTCGACAAACGGGGCGTGGCCCACGCCGTCCTGAACGCCAAGCACCACGAGCGAGAGGCCATGATCGTGGCCCAGGCCGGGCGCCTGCACACGGTCACCGTGGCGACGAACATGGCCGGTCGCGGGGTCGACATCATTCTCGGTGGTTACCCCGAGGGCATGGCGACGCTCGACGTCATGGCCGAGGGTCTGCTGATGGACTCCGACGAGGGCAAGGCCCGTTTCGACGAGCTCATGGCCAAGTACAAGGAGGAGTGCGCGGCCGAGGGCGACAAGGTCCGCAGCCTTGGCGGTCTGTACGTGCTCGGCACCGAGCGCCACGAGAGCCGCCGCATCGACAACCAGCTCCGGGGCCGGGCCGGTCGCCAGGGCGATCCGGGCGAGAGCCGCTTCTACCTGTCGCTCGAAGACGACCTCATGCGGCTGTTCGCCACCGGGGCGATGAACTGGGTCATGGGCAAGGCCCTGCCCGACGACGTGCCCATCGAGGCCAAGATGGTCACCAAGGCCATCGAGAAGGCCCAGTCCACCGTGGAGTCCCGCAACGCCGAGATCCGCAAGGACGTCCTCAAGTACGACGAGGTCATGAACCAGCAGCGCAAGGTCGTGTACCGGCGTCGCCAGGCCATCCTCGAAGGGGCCGACCTTCGTGACGAAGCGCTGGAGCACCTGCAGACGGTCATCGGCCGCGAGGTCGACATCTTCTGCCCGAACGACTTCTCCGAGGACTGGAACCTGGAGAACCTCGTGCACGACGTCAGCGCCTACTACCCGACCGCGTTCACCGTCGACGAGCTGGCCGAGGCCCGGAGCCCCCAGCAGATCCGGGAGAGCCTGGTCAACGAGGCCGTCCAGTACTACGAGCAGCGCGAGGAGTCCCTCGGCGCCGACGTCATGCGGGAGATCGAGCGCCGGGTGATGCTCTCGATCATCGACCAACGCTGGCGCGAGCACCTCTACGAGATGGACTACCTCCAGGAGGGCATCAACCTCCGGGCCATGGGCCAGCGCGACCCTCTCACCGAGTGGCAGCGCGAGGGCTACAACATGTTCACCCAAATGATCGCCGCCATCTCCGACGACTTCATCCGCTACGTCATGCACCTCGACGTGGTCGTCGAGAACGCCCCCCAGCCCGAGCTGCGCAACGTCCAGTACTCGGCTCCCGAGGATCCCTCGGGCGACGCCAGCGGCATGCAGATCGCCGCCGCCCGCCAGGCCGCCCAGAGTGGAGATGATGGAGACGCCGCGCCGGTCGCCGAAGAGGTGACGCAGGCGCCGATCGTCAAGGGGGAGCACGAGAAGCTGGGGCGGAACCAGCCTTGCTGGTGCGGGAGCGGGAAGAAGTTCAAGGTCTGTCACGGCAAGTAGTGAGGGGCGGCGGCGTTGCGCGACCTGACTGCTGATTTGGCTGAGCTGCGGCGGCGGCTTTCGGAGTCCTCACGCGACCTCGATCTCGACGGGAAGCGCTCTCGGCTCTCGAAGCTGGAGACGCTCGCTTCTGACCCCTCCCTCTGGGACGACCCGAGTGAGGCTCGGAAGGTGACTTCTGAGCTGTCCTTGGTGAAGGACGACATCGACCTGCTGGAAGGGCTCGAACGGCGGCTGTCCGACGTGGAGGTGCTCTTCGAGCTGGGGCGCGAGGAGGCCGACGACTCGGTCGAGGCGGAGGTGGAGGCCGGGCTGGCCGCGCTCACCAAGGAGTTCGACGCCCTGGAGCTGCGGTCGCTGTACTCGGGCGAGCACGACGAGCACGACGCGGTGTGCGAGGTCCACTCGGGCGCGGGCGGCACCGACGCCCAGGACTGGGCCGAGATGCTGCTGCGCATGTACCTGCGCTGGGCCGAGCGGCGGGGCTTCACTGTCGAGCTGGAGGAGGTCACCGCGGGCCAGGAGGCCGGGATCACCTCCGCCACCCTCATCGTCCGGGGTCGCTTCGCCTACGGCCTTCTGGTGGGGGAGAAGGGCGTTCACCGGCTGGTGCGCATCTCGCCGTTCGACTCCCAGGCCCGCCGCCACACCGCCTTCGCCTCCTTCGAGGCCGTGCCGTTCCTGGAGGAGGCGTCCGATGAGGTGGAGATCGACACTCAGGACCTCCGCATCGACACCTACCGCTCCTCAGGCGCCGGGGGCCAGCACGTGAACGTCACCGACTCCGCGGTGCGCATCACCCACATCCCCACGAACATCGTCGTGTCGTGTCAGAACCAGCGCAGCCAGCACCAGAACAAGGACGTGGCCATGAAGATCCTGGCCGCCAAGCTGGCGGAGAAAGCCCGACAGGATCGCCAGAAGGAGCTCGACGAGATCGCCGGTGAACAGCGGGAGGTGACGTGGGGCAGCCAGATCCGCTCCTACGTGCTCCAGCCCTACCAGATGGTCAAGGACCTGCGGACCGGCCATGAGTCCGGCAACGTCAGCGCCGTGCTCGACGGCGACCTGGACGGCTTCATGGAGGCCTACCTGCGCTGGCGGAAGCGCCCGGCGTGACCCGGCGCTACCGCGGCGCCGGGACGCACAGGAGGTAGGCCGACCCCCGGTCCTCCGGACGGTCGTTTCCGGTGAGCTCGTTCCTCTCGGAACGGACGACCTGCCAGCCGCTCTGCGCGGTCATGTCCAATAGGTACGACCAGCTGAACCGAGATCCCCAGGTCAGCCCGGGCGCCGGGGTCTCGAAGTAGTCGGGTTCGGACCGACCGCTGTAGAACACGGTCTGGATCACCAGGACCTGACTGATCTGGTCCCGTAGCTTCGCCAGCAGGGCGGCGGGGTCGGAGAGGTGGTAAAGGCCGCCCGCACAGATGCCGATCGCGGCGCGATCGGCGGAGGTCAGCACGTCGCCGACCCGGAAGTCGACGTTGCGCACCCCGAGAAGTCTGGCCGCCAGCCCGGCCTTGTCGATCTCCCTGGGGTCCTTGTCGATCCCCACGGCCCGAGTTGCGCTGTGCTGGGCGGCGTAGGTGGCGTAGAAGCCGTCAGCGCAGAACAGCTCGAGGACCGTCGGGTCTAGGGCCCGTTGCCGCACCGTCTGCAGCGCCTCGTCGACCATCCGGAACAAGGGCTGCTGCTTGGCCGCCTGATTGGCGGGGAAGATCCCCCGGCGCTGTGGTGTGGGAAGGCCCAGGACGGTGAAGTCGTGGTACCAGAGCTCGACGAAGAGCTCAAGCTCCGCTCTGGTCATGACCGTCAGGTGGTTCGCAGTGGCCCGCCTTACCAGCGCCCCGACCGATTCCAAACCGGACCGCCAGGTGTGCCGCACCGGGACCATTCTGGTCACCCGTCAGGCCCCCGTCCATCCCGGGCTGTACTCCCAGCCCACTCGTAAGGGTCGCCGGTACTGGCGCGACACAGTCAGCGTCGTTACCATTGGCCTCCGTGCTTCCTGCCAGCAGTGGCGTGGGGCCCCGGGGGGGAGTCGCACCGACCTCATGAATCGACTTTCCACGTGATCCGGCTCCGTAACGTCAGCAAGACGTACAAGGGCAACGTCGTCGCGCTGCGAGACATGTCGCTCGACATCGCCAAGCAGGAGTTCGTCTTCGTGGTCGGCCCGACCGGCTCGGGCAAGTCGACCCTCATCCGCCTTCTCATCAAGGAGGAGAAGCCGGATTCGGGGCGTATCTGGGTGGCCGGCAAGGACATCGGCCAGCTCAGCTCGTGGAAGGTGCCGCTGCTCCGCCGCAACATCGGCTGTGTGTTCCAGGACTTCAAGCTGCTGCCGAACAAGACGGCGTACGAAAACGTGGCCTTCGCCCTGGAGGTCATCGGTCGCCCGGCCCACGTGATCCGCCAGCAGGTCCCCCAGGTCCTCGACCTGGTCGGGCTCACCAAGAAGCGCGACCACTTCCCGAACGAAATGTCGGGTGGCGAGCAGCAGCGGGTCTCGATCGCCCGGGCCTTCGTCAACCGGCCGCTGATCCTGCTGGCCGACGAGCCCACCGGGAACCTCGACCCCAGCACCTCCGTCGGCATCATGCGCCTGCTCGACCGCATCAATCGCACCGGCACCACGGTGGTCATGTCCACCCACGACTCGAGCATCGTCGACACCATGCGCCGCCGCGTGGTCGAGCTCGACCGCGGCGTCCTGGTCCGCGACCAGGCCCGCGGCGTCTACGGAGTGAACGCGTAGTTGGCTGTCAACCTCGAGTACGTCTTTCGCGAGACGGTGTCGAATCTCAAGCGCAACGTCTCGATGGCGTCGGCCGCGCTGCTCACTGTCGCCGTATCACTGACCCTCGTCGGGGGCGCGCTCCTGGTGAAGCGGGGCGTGGACCGGGCCACCGTACAGTGGAAGGGCAACGTCGAGCTGTCGATCTTCATGAAGGCCGACGCCACCCAGCCCGAGTCCGAGGCCATCGACCGGCAGCTGAAGAGCATGCCCGAGGTGAAGAACTACCGGTACGTCAGCAAGCCGGAGGCGTTCGAGGAGTTCAAGCAGATCTTCGCCAACGAGCCCGACGTGCGCGAAAGCCTCACGGTGGAGCAGATCCCACCGTCGTACCGGGTGGTCCCCCGAGAGGCCGAGCAGACCAAGATCGTCGGTCAGCGGTTCGAGGACACCGCGGGCGTCTTCCGGGTGAGCTACGCCAAGGAGGAGGTCGACGCCCTGGTGTCGGTCACCAACTTCCTCCAGATCATGCTGTGGGGCATCGCCGCCGTCCTGCTCGCCGCCGCGTCCCTGCTCATCCTGAACACCATCCGCATGGCCATCTTCGCCCGCCGGCGTGAGGTGGCGGTCATGAAGTTGGTGGGCGCCACCAACTGGTTCATCCGGGTGCCCTTCATGCTCGAGGGGCTCCTCCAGGGCCTGGCCGGGGCCGCGTTGGCCTTTGGCGTGGTCTGGATCGGGCGAGACCTGATCCAGGACCGCGTGGCCGGGGCCCGCAACGACATCCAACTCTTCAAGCAGTTTCTGGTCACCGGGGCCGACGTGACGGGCACGGGGATCCTCTTGCTGGTCGTCGGCGTGGTCGTGGGCACCGTTGGTTCGGCGCTCGCGGTCAGCCGGTTCCTCGACGTCTGAGGCAACAGTGCCCGCACGCCGAGTGCTGGGGGTACTGTTCAGGATGTTGCAGGAGTGGCTGGTGGGGGCAAAGGTGGGCAGATGAAGGCAAGAGGCCGGAAGGCAGCGGCGTTGCTCACCGCCCTGTTGGTCGCCGCCATCGCTCTCGTTTCTGGCGCGGCGGGGGCGCAGACCTCCTCCGACAAGAGCAAGGTCGACCAGCAGATCGACGCCACCAAGAAGCAGGTCGACACCGCCTCGGCCGAGGAACAGCGCCTGCTGGGGCTCATCGAGGCCTCGACCGCCCGCAAGACGACGCTCGATGCCAAAGTCGCCGGCTTCGACAGCCAGATCGCTGCCGTCCAGCGGGAGCTGGACGCGGCCCAGTCGAAGCTGGCCGCCCTCGAGGCCCAGCAGCGGGTCACCGAAGGGCGCCTGACCGAGACCCGCCAGGCGCTGGTGGTGGCCAAGGAGGAGCTCGGCCGCCAGGCCATCGCCTCCTACACCGGCCAGTCCGAGGCGGCCAGCTACGCCTCCATGCTCCTCAAGTCCAGCAGCCTCAACGACCTGGCCTCCAAGCGGTCCTACATGCGGGCCGTCGTGGGGTCCCAGGGCGAGGCGATTGCCGCCACCGAGCGCCTCCGCGACGAGGTGGGCGACCTGAGCAAGCAGCTCGACGCCTCCCGAGGGGAAGCGCAGGGCCAGCGCGACGTGGTGGCCAGCCGGCGGACCACCCTCCAGACCAGCCGCGACGCCCAGGCCGTCGCCCGCGCCGAGGTCCAGGCCGAGATCGCCAAGACCGACGAGGTCCGCGGCGAGGTCGTGGCCCGCAAGGAGGAGTTCGAGTCCCACCTCGAGAGCCTCGAGGAGGAGTCGGCGTCCATCGCCGCGACCCTCCGCCAGCGCCAGGCTGCCGCTGCCGCAGAGGCGGCCGCCGCTGCGGCCAGGGCGACCACGACCACCGTCGCCAGGGCGGTAGGCGCGCCGGCGCCGGCGCCGTCGTCAGGCGGCTCCAAGGGAACCACCGCGCCGGCGGTTGCGGCCCCCACCAAGGCCCCCGGCCGCCTGTTGACGCCCGTGCCCGGGGCCCCGGTCACCTCGCCGTTCGGCTACCGGATCCACCCCATCTACGGCACGTCGCGACTGCACACCGGGATCGACTACGGCGCCGACACGGGTGTCGCCATCCGAGCTTCAGCCGACGGCGTGGTCGTCAGCGCCGGCTGGTACGGCGGCTACGGCAACGCCACGATCATCGACCACGGCGGTGGCATCGCCACGCTGTACGGGCACCAGTCGACCATCTCGGTGTCCTCGGGCGGCAAGGTCACCCAGGGCCAGACCATCGGGCGGGTGGGCTGCACGGGCGACTGCACCGGCCCTCACGTGCACTACGAGGTCCGGGTCAACGGTGACCCGGTCAACCCGGCGAACTACTTCTAGGGTTTCAGCCCCGCTGCCGCAGTCGTAGCACCGGGGCCGGCGGTGGGCCGATCCATTCGTCGACCATCTCCTGGCCCCGTTCGGCCCATTCCTCGGCGGTGAGGGCGTAGCGGATGTGGTCCTCCCACCGGCCGTTGATGGCGAGATAGCGCACGGCCACGCCCTCGTCGCGCAGAGCCAGCTTCTCGACGACCCGGCGACTGGCCCGGTTGCGGGGAATGATCGCCACCTGCAGGCGGTGCAGGAGCAGATCCTCGAAGGCGAAGCGCGAGACCGTCACCAGCGCCTCCGGCACGTAGCCGTTGCCGGCCCGCGCCTCGTCCATCCAGTAGCCGACGTAGGCGTTCTGGAACGGTCCCCGCTGGACGCCCGACAGGTTTATCTCGCCGGTCAACGCACCGCCGACGAAGATGCCGAAGCCGTAGCCGGTGCCCAACTGCCACTCACGCTCCCGGGCTCCGCACCGGGCGTTGAACGCCGGCTTGCTCTCGGTGTCGTCGGGCTGGCCGGGCGGCGGCTTCGGTTCCCACCTGACGAGCCAGTCCCGGTTGCGCTGGCGAACCTCCCGCCAGGCCTCGAAGTCGCCGAGCACCAATGGACGCAGGACGACCCTCCTGCCGCGCAGTTCGGTGGGAAGGGGGCCGGGGGCCACGGACGGGACTCTACCCACGCAGGCTGAGCACGAGGCCGTCGAGGATGTCGGCCTCGCTGACCAGGCACTCCTGTAGCTCGAAGTAGCGCATGATGGCGACGACGACCACCGCGCCGCCCACGATGACGTCTGCCCGCCCCTCCTCCAGTCCGGGGTTGTGCACTCGTTGCCGACGGTTCTCGGTGGCCAGGGTGCGGAACACGTCCTCCGCCGCCGCCCGCGTCAGGACGAAATGGTGGATCCGGTCGCGGTCGTAGGTGGCCAAGCCCAGCTCCACCGCGGCCATGGTGGTGACGGTGCCGGCGAGGCCGACGAACCTTCGCACCTCGGCCACGGAGGGGATGACCCGGGCCACGTCCTCCAGGTGGCCGCGCACCACGTCGAAGGCCTGGCTCAGCTCCTCGGGGGCCGGCGGGTCCGAGTGCAGGAACTTCTCGGTGAGCCGGACACAGCCGATGTCGGCTGACAGCACGCCGTCCGGCCGGCCGTCTGGAGAGGCGCCCGTCCCGACGGCGAACTCGGTGGAGCCTCCGCCGATGTCGGCCACCAGGAACGGCCCGTCGTCGGGGTCGAGGTCGGATGTGGCGCCCAGGAACGACAGGCGGGCCTCCTCGTCACCGCCCAGTAGCTCGGGCGGGGCGCCGACGGCTGCGGTGGCGGCGTCGAAGAACTCCTCCCGGTTCGACGCGTCGCGTGCCGCCGAGGTGGCCGTCATGCGCACTTGTTCGACGCCGTGGCGGTCGAGCACCTGCCGGTACTGCTCCAGCACCTCGACGGTCCGGGCAATGGCCTCGTCGGCCAGCCGGCCGGTGGCGTCGACACCCTGGCCGAGCCTGGTGATGCGCATGAGCCGCACGAGGGTGTGCCCCTGGTCGTCGGCCACCAGGAGGCGGGTGGAGTTCGTGCCGCAGTCGATCCCGGCCAGGTTCACGGGATCCGCTCGGCGACCCAGCGGCCGATGGGGTCGTCGCCCCCGGCCAGGTGCCAGGCGTAGTGGGCGTGCAGGCACTTCACGCCCTTGCGGGTGCCGGCTACGCCACCGGACGGGCGAGGACCGGTGTGGTCCGGGGGGAGGGCGGCGTCGCGCTCGGCTGCGTACCGTGCGTGGGCCGCGGCCACCTCCTCAGGATCGATGGCGGCTTCTGCGGCCCGCACGCCGCCATTGGCTTCCAGGGTGCTGACCGCCCGGCGCAGCTCGTCGTCGACCAGCCAGTAACGGGTCGGCATCGGGGTGCCGTCGCCGAGGAGCGGGGCGTTGCGGATGACCACCGGCCGGCCGTCGGCCCGGCGGACGACCACGTCGAACTCACCCTGCGGCGCCCGGCCCAGGAGGAGCGTGACTTGGTCGAGATCCGACACGGTCAAGCGAGGCGCTCGGCCAGCTCGCGGGCCAGGCGGGGGCCGGTGGCGGCGTCATCGTGCTTGAGGAAGACGTAGGCGTCCCGGTCTTCGGCGGCCACCTTGGCCAGGCGCTCCGCCCACAGGTCGAGGCCGGCCGGGGTGTAATCGGCCCGCCGCAGCCTGACATACGCCACCGGCCCGACGCTCGGGATGCCGGAGGCGGGCCGATCCTCCGTGTCGCTGACCACGAGGGTGGCGCCGGCGGCATCGAGGCGGTCGAGCACATCGGGCTGCTGCCACGCCGGTCCCAGCTCGAAGGCCGCGGTAGCGCTGAACGGGGCCAGGATCCTGCCCATGCGGTCGAAATCGGGCTGCTGGTGGGGGAGGGCGACGAGCACCGGCCCCAGCATGGGGCCCAGCGGAGCGAGCGCGGCGAGGAAAGCCGTCACCCGGTCCTCGACTCCATCGAGGTCTCGGCGGTGGCTGATGCCCATGTGGGCCTTGGGCGCGAACCGGAAGCCGGGCGGGACGGTGGCCACCCACCGGGCCAGGGCGACGGCCGTGGGGAGGCGACGGTACGTGGCGTGGGCCTCGACGGTGTCGAAGGCGGAGGCGTAGACGTCCAGCATGCGTGCCGCCGACGTGCCTTCGGGGTAGAAGGGGCCGACCCAGGCCGGATAGGACCAGCCACTTGTACCGATGCGGACGCTGCCCACGGGCCCAGGGTACGGGGGATCAGAAGATGGAGGTGATGCGGTCCCAGAGCGACGGTGACCCCTTCGGCTCCGGAGCGGGAGCAGGGGGCGGGGCGGCCGTCGGCGGGTCGGCCTCGGGCACGATGAAGTACGGCTCCTCGCCCGGCTTGACCAGGTTGTACTGGCGGGCGAGGCGTTCGATCTCCTCGTCGGAGCGCAGCTGGTCGACCCGATCCTGCAGCGCCTGGTTCTGGGCCGACAGGGCCGCCTCGTGGGCGACCAGCACCTTGTGGTTCTGGCGCTGGTCGAGCCACGCCGTGGTCGGGAACACGGCCAGAGCCAGCACGCCGACGAAGGCGAGGGCGGCGACAGCCAGTCCCGCCCGCCCTCTCATACGTCGGTCCGGCGGGCCAGGGCGGCTCCGCCCATGAAGGCGGCCGATTCGCCCAGGCTCTGCTCGATGCGCAGGAGCTGGTTGTACTTGGCCACCCGCTCGGAGCGAGCGGGGGCCCCCGTCTTGATCTGGCCGCAGTTCGTGGCCACGGCCAGGTCGGAGATGGTGGTGTCCTCGGTCTCGCCCGACCGGTGGGACATCACTGCTCCGTACCCCGACCGAGTGGCCAGGGCGACGGTGTCGAGCGTCTCGGTGAGGGTCCCGACCTGGTTGGGCTTGATCAGGATGCAGTTGGCGATCCGGGACTGGATGCCGCGCTCGAGCCGGGCGACGGCGGTGACGAACAAGTCGTCTCCCACCAGCTGCACCCGCCCACCGGCGGTCCGGGTGAGCGTGGCCCAGCCGTCCCAGTCGTCCTCGGCCATGCCGTCCTCGATGGACACGATGGGGTGGCGCTCGCTGAGGTCGGCCAGCCAGGCGACGAGCTCGTCGGAGCCCAGGGCGCGGCCCTCGCCGGCCAGGCTGTACGCGCCGGCGGCGGAGTCGTAGAACTCGGTGGCGGCCACGTCGAGGGCGATCGCCAGCTGCTCACCGGGCACGTAGCCCGCGGCCTCGATGGCCTCGACGAGGATGCGTACGCCGTCCTCGTTGGAGCCCAGGTCGGGGGCGAAGCCTCCCTCGTCACCGACAGCGGTGGAGAGTCCCCGGTCGTGGAGCAGCCCGGCCAGCGCGTGGTAGGCCTCGACGCCCCAGCGCAGCCCTTCGGTGAAGGAGGCGGCGCCGACCGGCACCAGCATGAACTCCTGGACGTCGAGGTTGTTCGGGGCGTGGGCGCCGCCGTTGAGCACGTTCAGCATCGGCATGGGGAGGACGTGGGCGTTGGCCCCGCCGACGTGTCGGTAGAGGGGCAGGTCGAGCTCGTCGGCCGCGGCCCGGGAGACGGCCAGGGACACTCCGAGGACCGCGTTGGCCCCCAGGCGCCCCTTGTTGTCCGTTCCGTCGAGCGTCACCAGCTCGGCGTCGACGCCCCGCTGGTCGAGGGCTTCCCAGCCGAAGAGGACGTCGGCGATCTCGCCGTTGACCGCGTCGACCGGGCCGGCGACTCCCTTGCCCGACCACGCCGTCCCGCCGTCGCGCAGCTCGACCGCCTCGTGGGCGCCCGTGCTCTTGCCCGAGGGGACGGAGGCTCGGCCGCGGGCCCCGCTCTCCAGGGCGACCTCCACCTCTACGGTCGGGAACCCGCGTGAGTCGAGGATCTGCCGGCCGGTCACCCGTTCGATGCTGCTCATGTTGCTCCTGTTGTTGGTGGGGACAAAGTTAGCGGACCACACGCGAGCCACAGGTCATTGGGGTAAGACGTCAGGTCTGAACCTCTTCGACCTCCTGGTTCTCGCGGTGGTGGCTTCGGCCGCCTTGGGTGGCTACCGCATGGGCTTCCTCGCCCGGGTGGCGTCCTGGGTCGGCTTGGGAGCCGGCATCTACGCCGCGATCCGTCTCTCCCCCCTCGTCCTCGAGCGTTACACGGGCGGCATGCCCGAGACCCGCCTGCTGCTGGCGCTGGGCCTCTTTCTGGTCCTCACCACCATTGGCGCCGGCCTGGGGGCCGTCGTCGGCGCGACCTTCCTCCGGTTGATCCCTCCGGGCACCGGGCTGCGGACGGCCGACCGGGCCGCCGGCGGCGTGGTCGGCGCCCTGGGCGGACTGGTGCTGGTCTGGCTGCTGGTGCCGGTCCTGGCCGAGGTGCCGGGAGTCGTGTCGGAGACCGCCCGCAACTCGACCATCGCCCGCAACATCGACCGCTTCGGACCGTCGACCCCCCAGGCGCTACAGGACCTCCGCCGTCAAGTCTCCGACGCCAACTTCCCTCAGGTGTTCGCCCGGCTGGGCCCCTCGCCGGCCACCGGCCCACCGCCCGGAGATGTCGCCCTTCCCGCCGCCGTGCGGAATCGGGTGGCCGCCTCCACGGTGAAGGTGACGGGCACGGCCTGCGGGCGCCTGCTCTCGGGCAGTGGCTTCTCGACCGGAACCGACGTCATCGTCACCAACGCCCACGTGGTGGCCGGCGTCGACCGGCCCAGCGTGATGCGGACCGACGGCCGCCGCCTCCGGGCCACCGTGGTGGTGTTCGACCCCAATCGTGACCTGGCCGTGCTGCGGGTCTCAGGGCTGGGCCAGGCGCCTCTCCCTGTGGCCGACGCCGAGGTAGGCGACGAGGGGGCGGTGTACGGACATCCGCGGGGCCAGGACGCCCTGTCCATCAAGCCGGCCCGCATCGAGGACAAGGTCAACGCGCGCGGGCTCGATCTCTACGGCGGCAGGGCCATCCGCCGGCAGATCCTGGTCTTGTCCGCGGCCCTGTCGCCGGGAGACTCGGGTGGGGCCGTCGTCGACACGGCCGGGAGGGTGGTGGGCGTCGCGTTCGCGATCGCGCCGGACAAGCCGTCGACCGCCTACGCCCTCGACAGCGACGAGCTGAGAGCCGTGCTGGAGGTACCCCGGGGGAACCAGGTGGACACCGGTCCCTGCGTGCGCAGCTAGGAGCAGCCTCCCGTAGAGCAACTACGCTGCGGTCGTGGCGAGATTCGGCGCGGTCATCACGGCGATGGTCACGCCCTTCGATCCGGGGGGCGCGGTCGACCTCGACGCGGCCGCTCGGCTGGCCCGGTGGCTGGCCGAGCACGGCAGCGACGGCCTGGTGGTGGCCGGCACCACTGGCGAGGGTTCCACCCTCTCCGACGACGAGAAGCTGGGCCTCTGGCGGGCAGTCGCCGAGGCCGTCACCATCCCGGTGATCGCCAACACCGGCAGCAACGACACCGCCCACTCCGCCCACCTCACCGGCCAGGCGGCCGGTTGCGGCGCGGCCGGCGTGCTGGCCGTCACGCCGTATTACAACCGGCCCTCTCAGGCCGGAGTCGAGGCCCATTTCCGGGCTATCGCCGGTGCCACCGACCTGCCGGTGCTGCTGTACGACATACCCGTCCGCAGCGGTCGCAAGATTGCCCACGACGTGATGGTGCGCCTGGCGTCCGACCTCCCCAACATGGCCGGTGTCAAGGACGCGGCGGCCGACGTGGCCGCCACCGCCCGGCTCGTCGCCGCCGTGCCCGACCGCTTCGAGGTCTACAGCGGCAACGACGACCACACCCTGGCCCTGCTGGCGCTGGGCGCGGTCGGCGTCGTCGGCGTGGCCACGCACTGGGTCGGCATGGAGATGGCGGAGATGGTCGCCGCCGCCACCAAGGGCGACCTGGTCCACGCCCGAGAGATCAACGGCCGCCTCCTCGAGTCGTACCTGTTCGAGACCGGCGACGCCGCCCCCAACCCCATCCCGGCGAAGGCCATGATGCGCACCCTGGGCCTGGCCGTCGGCGAGTGCCGCCTGCCCATGGGCCCCGCGCCCGCCGGCCTCGAAGACCGGGCACGCGAGGTCTACGCCTCACTCCATTGATGATCCTAAAGACGACGATCCGAAAGACGACTGAGAGCTCACATGGCTGATCCCATCCGCATCACTTTTCTCGGCGGTCTGGGGGAGATCGGGCGCAACTGCGCCTGTATCGAGCAGGACGGCCGCATCATGATCCTCGACTGCGGCCTGATGTTCCCCGACGCCGAGATGCCGGGCGTCGACCTGGTCCTGCCCGACTTCACCTGGCTGCGCCAGAACGCCAAGCGGGTCGAGGCCTGCATCCTCACCCACGGCCACGAGGACCACATCGGCGCCCTCGGCTTCCTGCTGCGCGACATGTCCTTCCCCATCTACGGCTCTGCGCTGTCCCTGGGGCTGGCCAAGAACCGCATCGAGGAAGCCGGGATGTTGGGGCGCACCAAGCTCGTCCCTGTGGCCGACGGCGAGCGGCGGCGCATCGGGCCCTTCGACTGCGAGTTCATCCCCGTCACCCACTCGGTGCCCCACGGGTTCGCCACCGTGTTCCACACCCCCCAGGGCGTGGTGATGCACTCGGGCGACTTCAAGATCGACCTCACGCCCGTCGACGGCCGGGTCACCGACTTGGCCCGCATCGGCGCCATCGCCAAGGAGTCGGGCATCCGGCTGCTACTCGCCGACTCCACCAACGCCGAGGAGCCGGGCCACACGGTCAGCGAGCGCAACGTGGGCAAGGTCCTCCGTGAGCTCTTCGGCGCCAATCCGGGCAAGCGCATCATCACCGCCTGCTTCGCCAGCCACATCCACCGAATCCAACAGATCGCCGACGCCGCGGTGGCCAACGGGCGCACCATCGCCACCCTGGGGCGATCGATGATGAAGAACGTGGCCCTGACCCGGGAGATGGGCCTGCTCCACATCCCAAGCGAGTCCCTGGTCGACATCGAGAAGATCGACCAGTTCCCGCCGGGGAAGGTCTGCGTCATCTCCACCGGGTCGCAAGGCGAGCCCATGTCGGCGCTGTCGCTCATGGCCGCCGGCGAGAACAAGTGGCTCAAGCTGACCGAGGACGACGTCGTCATTCTCAGCGCCCACCCCATCCCCGGCAACGAGTACAGCGTGAACAAGGTGATCGACGGCCTGTACCGCCTGGGCGCCGAAGTCGTGCACTCGGGCATGGCCGACGTGCACGTCACCGGCCACGCTATGGCCGGCGAGCTGAAGACACTGCAGACCATCGCCAAGCCCGAGCACTTCATCCCGGTCCACGGCGAGTTCCGCCACCTGACCCACCACGCCCGGCTGGCCATCGAGATGGGCGTGCCGGCCGCCAACGTGCTGCTGGCCGAGGACGGCGACGTGGTCGAGCTCACGGACAAGGGCCTCGACTTCGTCGACTCGGTCCCCTCGGGCTACCTCTACGTCGACGGCATCGTGGGCGACGTCGGCCACGGCGTCCTCCGGGACCGCAAGGTGCTGGCCGAGGAGGGCGTGATCGTCGTGGTGGTCGCCGTCGACGCCACCTCGGGGGAGATTCTCACCGGTCCCGAGATCATCACCCGGGGCTGGGTCCACGCTCCCGAAGCCGAGGATCTGCTGGAGGAAGCCCGCCAGCGGGTGGTCGAAGCCCTCGAGCACACCACCGACGCCGGCAACATCGACTTCGACACGCTGAAGCGCCAGGTGCGCCAGGCCCTGGGCCGCTTCGTCAACGAAAAGACCAAGCGCCGCCCGATGATCGTGCCCGTGGTCATGGAGGCCTGACCTCGGCGGTCTGGTAGATCAGGCGCGCTCTGACGCGCCGGATCTACCGGACGGCCTCCATGGCGTGTTGCTCCTGTTGCTGGTGTTAGCGTTGTTGTCATTGTGGCCACGACTCCGGTGACCAAGCGGCGGGCGCCGAGCAAGAAGAACGTGCCCGCCAAGCCGAAGCCCAAGGCCAGCCCGCGGGCCAAGATGCCCGCGCCCCTGGCCCCCAAAAAGGACAAGCCGCCCCGCCTGGGCGGTCATGGGTACGACCTGGGCGGGCTGGTCCTCGTCCTGCTCGCCCTGGTCACCGCCCTGTCGGTGTACGGCGACCTTGCCGGACCGGCCGGCCGAGCCATCGGCGACGGTGCAGGTGTGGTCCTCGGCTACGGACGCTGGGCCCTGCCCTTCCTACTGGCCGGCGCCGGGGCCATGTTGCTGTGGCGGGAGACGCCGGCGGAGCCCGTGCGGCTCGCCGTGGGCCTGTCGTTGGCAGCGTTCGCCGGCTGCGGGCTCGTCCATCTCGTCACCGACGGCCCCGGGTGGGGCGCCATAGCGGAGGACCTGCGGTCCTCGGGCGGCATCCTCGGCACGATCGCCGCGGTGCCGCTGCGGACGGTGCTGGCCGGGCCCGGTGCGGCAGCCGTCCTGCTCACGGTCCTGGGGGTCGCCGCCCTGGTCCTGGCCCGCACGACCGTGCGCACCGCGGCCAGTCAGGCGGGCGAGGCGGCCAGGCGGGGCGGGGCGGGGCTGGCCTCGTTCGGCCGCACCCTCACCGAACTGCGTCCCCAGCCCTTGCCCTCGGTCCCCGAGGCCGATGTCGAGCCGGCAATGCCCGCGCTGCGCAACCC
>Ga0247713_1000041_pt1 | contig 89912 bp, 85 predicted proteins | sample 21E_NmetaG_FD_189936 | JGI IMG/M metagenome (GOLD analysis project Ga0247713, IMG submission 189936) | Soil microbial communities from hillslope of Landscape Evolution Observatory, University of Arizona, Oracle, AZ, United States - 2-1-E_N | ecosystem: Engineered > Artificial ecosystem >... | reverse complement strand
TCGACGTCGGCGTAGCGGGCGGCCAGGGGGAGCATGACCTTCTCACCGGTGGCCCCGATCCAGATGGGCGGGTGGGGGCGCTGCACCGGGCGGGGCCGGTAGAAGGCCCGCTTGAGGCGGAAGTGGTGGCCGTCGTAGTCGAAGTCGTCCCGGGTGAGGACGCCCTTGATGATCTCGATCGTGTCCTCCAGGCGCCGGATCCGTTCAGTCGTCGCCGGGAAGTCGAAGCCCAGCCGCTCGTGCTCCTCGTCGTGCCACGCCGCGCCCAGGCCGACGTCGACCCGGCCGCCGGACACGTGGTCGACGGTGACGACCTCGGCGGCCAGCATCGACGGGTGGCGATAGGTGACGCCGGTGACCAGCGCACCGAGCCGGACCCGGGAGGTCACCGCGCCCAGGGCCGACAGGAGGGTCCAGGCCTCCAGGCACGGCCCCTTGGGGTCGCCGTAGAGGGCGGTGAGGTGGTCGAACACCCACGCCGACTCGAACCCGGCCTCTTCGGCCCACACCACCCGCCGGCGCAGTTCGGGCCACTCGAGCTGATGCTGGGACACGTCGACGCCGACCTTCATCCGCTCAGTCTTGCCGACCGCTTTCACACCCGGCGTTTCACAGGCGGAGGTGGGTGGGTACCCGCCAGGGCATGAGCGGGTCGCCGTTGGAGAAGGTGCGGTCGGCGGCCGCCGAGTGCAAGGCGTGCGACCTGTGGAAGACCGGCACCCAGACCGTTTTCGGTGAAGGGGCCGGGAGGGCCGACCTCATGCTGGTGGGCGAGCAGCCGGGCGACAAGGAGGATCTGGCCGGGCGGCCGTTCGTCGGCCCCGCCGGCCGCGTCCTCGATCAGGCCCTCGACGAGGCCGGCATCGACAGGGACGACGTCTACGTCACCAATGCGGTCAAGCACTTCAAATGGGAGGCACGGGGCAAGCGCCGGCTCCACAAGCGGCCCGACGCCGGCGAGGTCGCCGCCTGCCGCCCTTGGCTCGACAAGGAGATCGAGCTGGTGCAGCCCAAGGTCGTCGTCTGCCTGGGCGCCACCGCCGCGCAGGCCCTCCTCGGGCGCACGTTCAAGGTGACCAAGCAGCGCGGCGAGCTGTTCCCCCAGCCGGGGGGGCACGTCATCACCGCCACCGTGCATCCCTCGTCGATCCTGCGGGCGCCCGACGCCGCGGCGCGGGAGAAGGAGCTGGCGGCCTTCACCGAGGACCTCCGGCGGGTCGCCAAGAGGCTCGCCTAACATCCGCCGCCATGCAGGAAGGCAGCAAGAAGGCGATCCTCGCCGCGTTCCTGGCCAACGTGGCCATCGCCATCGCCAAGCTGGTCGGGTTCTTTCTCACCGGGGCGGCGTCCATGCTCGCCGAGGCGGTCCACTCCGGCGCCGACGCCAGCAACCAGGGCCTGCTGTTCCTCGGAGGCGCCCGGGCCCGCAAGTCCGCCACCCCGGAGCACCCATTCGGCTACGGCCGCGAGCGCTACTTCTGGTCGTTCGTCGTCGCCTTGGTCCTCTTCACCCTCGGCGGGCTGTTCGCCCTCTACGAGGGAATCGACAAGCTGCGCCACCCGCATGAGATCGAGTCGGCCACGGTGGCCTTCGTCATCCTCACCATCGCCATCATCGTCGAGGCCTTCTCCTTCCGCACCGCGATCATCGAGAGCAAGCACGTCAAGGGCAAGGAATCGTGGTGGCAGTTCGTCCGCCGGTCGAAGTCCCCCGAGCTGCCCGTCGTCCTGCTCGAAGACCTCGGCGCCATGGTCGGCCTCATCTTCGCCGTCATGGGCCTCGGCCTGGCCGAGATCACCGGAGACCCCCGCTACGACGCGGCGGGGAGCATCGCCATCGGCCTCCTGCTGGTCGTGATCGCCATGATCCTGGTCATCGAGATGAAGGGCCTGCTGATCGGCGAAGCGGCCACGCCGGCCATGATCGCCAGCATCACCCGGACCATGGAGTCCTCAGAGCGGGTGACCCGGGTCATCCACCTGCGTACCCAGCACATCGGGCCCGACGAGCTGCTCGTGGGAGCCAAGCTGGCCTTCGACGAGAGCCTCGACGTCACCGGCCTGGCCACCGCCATCAACGAGGTCGAGCATCGGGTCCGCCAGGCCGTCCCCACCGCCCGGATGATCTACATCGAGCCCGACATCGAGCGCGTCACGACCTGACCTCCACATCGGTCGCTCCGCACGCCGGTTCCGGCGCGCTTCACCCCACCCGGAACGTCCCCTTCATGTCGCGCCACAGGTGGTCGTCGACGAAGCAGGCGAAGGTGTAGGTCCCCGGCTTCTTCAGCGCCAGCTTCCTGGTGGCCGTCTCGTTCGCCCCGATGGGGGCGATGCCGCCGATGACCGTGCCGTCAGGGTCGATGACCACGAACTCGTGCCGGGACGGGCCGATGTTCGTCATCTCGAACTCGACCTTCTCGCCGGCGACCCCGGTGAAGGCCTCCAGGCCCTGGTAGGCGAAGTCGTGGGACGACAGGGGCACCGCGCGGTCCACCCCGTCGCCAGAGCAGCCGGCGAGAGCGAGCGCCACCACCAGCAGCGCCCGCTTCACGGCGCCGCCGGGTACACCGTCGATCCTCGCCGCACGAACTCCACCGACTTCTCCTGCATCCCCAGCTCCAGCGCCTGCTCCTCGCTGACGTCGTGGGCCGCCGCGTACTCACGGACGTCCTGGCTGATGCGCATGGAGCAGAACTTGGGGCCGCACATGGAGCAGAAGTGGGCCGTCTTGGCCGCCCCCGCCGGCAGGGTCTCGTCGTGGTAGGCCCGGGCGGTGCCGGGATCGAGGGCCAGGTCGAACTGGTCCTCCCAGCGGAACTCGAAGCGGGCCTTGGAGAGGGCATCGTCCCAGGCCTGGGCGCCGGGGTGGCCCTTGGCCAGGTCGGCGGCGTGGGCGGCGATCTTGTAGGCGATCACGCCCTCCTTGACGTCGTCCTTGTCCGGCAGGCCGAGGTGCTCCTTGGGCGTGACGTAGCAGAGCATGGCCGTGCCGTACCAGCCGATCATCGCCGCCCCGATGGCCGAGGTGATGTGGTCGTAGCCGGGGGCGATGTCGGTGGTCAGCGGGCCGAGGGTGTAGAAGGGCGCCTCGTGGCAGAGCTCCAGCTGGAGCTCCATGTTCTCCTTGATCTTGTGCATGGGCACGTGGCCGGGGCCCTCGATCATCACCTGCACGTCGCGGTCCCAGGCGATCTTGGTCAGCTCGCCCAGGGTGGCCAGCTCGCCCAGCTGGGCCTCGTCGTTGGCGTCGTCGATGCAGCCGGGCCGTAGGCCGTCACCCAGGGAGAAGGCGGCGTCGTAGGCGGCCAGCAGCTCGCACAGCTCGTCGAAGTGCTCGTACAGGAAGTTCTCCCGGTGATGGGCCAGGCACCAGGCGGCCATGATCGACCCGCCCCGGCTGACGATGCCGGTGCGGCGCTTGGCCGTGAGAGGCACGTAGCGGAGGCGCACGCCGGCGTGGACGGTGAAGTAGTCGACCCCCTGCTCGGCCTGCTCGACGATGGTGTCGCGGTAGACCTCCCACGTGAGGTCCTCGGCGCTCCCGTCGACCTTCTCCAGCGCCTGGTAGATCGGCACCGTGCCGATGGGCACCGGCGAGTTGCGGACGATCCACTCCCGCGTCGTGTGGATGTCGGCCCCGGTCGACAGGTCCATCACCGTGTCGGCACCCCACTTGGTGGCCCAGGTGAGCTTGTCGACCTCCTCCTCGATCGACGAGGTGACGGCCGAGTTGCCGATGTTGGCGTTGATCTTCACCAGGAAGTTCCGGCCGATGACCATGGGCTCGGACTCGGGGTGGTTGACGTTGTTGGGCAGGATGGCCCGGCCTCGGGCGATCTCGTCGCGCACGAACTCCGCCGGCATGCCTTCGCGGGTGGCGACGAAGGCCATCTCCGGCGTGATCTCGCCCCGGCGGGCGTAGTGGAGCTGGGTGACCGTCCGGCCCGCCTGCGCCCGGAGCACCTTGGCCGGCGCCGCCGGTTCGTGGCCGTTGCGGGCGGCGGCCCGGCCGTCGTCGCGGGGCGTGGGGCGCCGGCCGTCGCACTCCTCGACGTCGCCCCGAGCGAGGATCCAGTCACGCCGCAGCGGCGGCAGGCCGGCGGTGGGCTCGGACCCCGGACCGCTGGTGTCGTACAGCCGGATCGACGAGCCGTCGGTCAGCGACACCTCGGTGAACGGGACACCATCGACGTACACCTTGCGTCGTGCGGCCATCTCGTGATCGCTCCCTTCGCCGGCATGACCCGGACAGGTTCGGACGGTCGGCGCCGTGTGCGCCCTCTCAGCCTGCGGGGGCAGCTCCGTGCGGAACGGCTTGGTTGGTCCTTGCGGAACGGCTTGGCAGGCTCCCGTGCAGCGTCCAGCTTGGCACCGTTACCAGGCGGCGGCCAGCGGGTAGCCCGAAGGTATGTCCAATCCTCAGCAGCCGGAGCTGGCCCGCAGCCGCAAGACCCCCGCCCAGGACCAGGACGCCGTCGCCGGCGTACTCGACGGTCAGCCCGACATCGGCAGCGACGCGCCTCGGGGGCCGGTGCCGCCCGAGAACCAGCCAGGCCACCACCCCACCGAGGAGCAGGACAAGCCGCCTATGGACAAGTTCGCGGCCAAGCTGGGGACCATGGAGCCCGAGGAGCGGAAGGACGTGCTCAAGGACGAGCCGCCCTCGGTGGTCAACCCGGTTCCGGCCCAGGCGGCCAAGCGCAACGCCCTCGTCGGTGTGGCCGCCCTCGTCGCCCTGATCCTGGCCGTCGTCGCCGGCCGGCGCATCCGCAGCCGGCGCTAAGACCCCACCACGGAGGTAGGGAGGGCGGCCAGGCGCTTGGCGAACACGCCCACGATCCCCTCGATGGTTGTCTGGCCCTCCACCGGCACCTGGGCGCCGTCCGGCCTGAGGAAGTACACCCCGAGTAGCACCCTGCCCCGTTGCAGGTACACGGCGATGGTGCGCCGGGGCCCCGTCCCGTCGTCACTGGTGAGGTCGTAGGCCCGGCGGTTCACTCCCGCCGTCTGGGACCAGCTGGCGTCGGGCGGGTTGGCGAATCGGGTGGTCACCGGCCGCTCGCCCGGCGCGCCGGGTACCGGCGTCGAGGGGCAGTTCGCCACCACCGACTGCAGCTCGGCGAAGGCCTGGGTCGTCCCCCCGGAGTCGCCGTAGAGCACGGCCTCGGTGCTGAAGACGAGGGTGCCCTGGGCGTCGAGCACCGCGTCCTGGATGCGGGCGGTACGGCGGGACTCGCTGGGGTAGCGGCCGTTGCACAGGTCGAGCGTCGGCTGGTTGAGACCGACGCCGCCCGGGAGCACGATCACTTCGGCGGCGGGGGGAACGTCGTTCGGCGTGACGACCAGGCTTTCGAGCGCCGACGCCGAGGGGTCGTTCCCGGCGGACAGGGGGACGGTGGTCGACGGACCGGGCAGGAGCGTGGTGGGCGCCGGCGCCGCCGCTGGCGGAGGGTCGTCGGACGACCGGTCGGCCGAGAAGTAGATGCCGGTGAGGCCGACGAGCACCCCGACCACGACTGCGTACACCCACAGGATGGGCCGCTTGCGCTTCTCCGGCGGGCCGGCGTCGGCCCCCGCCTCGTGCCGGCGGACCACCGGCGCCGGCAACCCGTGGCCCTCGGGCAGCGGTGAGGTGCTCTCGGGGGGCGGGTCGTTGACTGCGGCCGAAGGCACGGTGGCGTAGGTCCAGGACGAGCCGTTCCAGTACCGCTTGCGGGAGGGAGTCCAGAAGTCGGGGTACCAGCCCGCCGGCGCCTGGGGAGCGGGCTCGGTGTCCATCCCCCCATCTTGCCCGCCCCCGGCATGCGGCGGGACCGGCGGTAGGGTCGTCCCGGTGAACACCTCGTTGCTCGACGCGTGCTGGGGCAAGCCCGTCGAGAGGCCCCCGGTGTGGTTCATGCGCCAAGCCGGCCGCTGCCTGCCCGAGTACCGGGCCCTGCGGGAGCAGCACGGGATGTTCGACATCTTCCGGGCGCCGGAGCTGGCCGCCGAGGTGACGGTGCAGCCGGTGCGCCGGCTGGGCGTCGACGCCGCCATCCTCTTCTCCGACATCGTCGTGCCACTCGTCGCCGTCGGCCTGGAGATCGACCTGCGGCCAGGGCCTGTGCTGGCCGAGCCGTTCCGCTCCTCCGCCGACCTCGGGCGGCTGCGCCCCCTCGAGCCGGCGGCCGACATGCCGTACGTGCTCGAGACCGTCCGGCTCCTGGCCGGCCAGCTCGACGTGCCCCTCATCGGCTTCGCCGGGGCCCCGTTCACCCTCGCCAGCTACCTCATCGAGGGCGGCTCCTCCAAGACGCTCGGCAGGACCAAGGCGGCCATGCACGCCGACCCGGTGTTCTGGGCCGACCTCCTGGACCGGCTGGCCGGCATCGTCGTCGCCTCCTTGCGTGCCCAGGTCGAGGCCGGCGCCGCCGCCGTGCAGGTGTTCGACTCCTGGGCCGGGCTGCTGTCGCCGTCGGACTACCGGCGCTCGGTGCTGCCCGCCACCCGGAAGATCTTCGAGGGGTTGGGGGACCTGGGCGTGCCCCGGATCCACTTCGGCGTGGGCACGGGTGAGCTGCTGGAGCTGCAGGCCGAGGCGGGCGCCGATGTGGTCGGCGTCGACTGGCGCGTGCGCCTCGACCGGGCTCGGGCCCGGCTGGGCGAGCAGGTGTCCGTCCAGGGCAACCTCGACCCGGCCGCCTGCCTGGCCCCGTGGGAGGTCGTGGCCCGGGAGGCGGCCGACGTCCTCGACGCCAACGCCGGCCGGCCGGGGCACGTCTTCAACCTCGGTTGGGGGGTCCTGCCCGAGACCGACCCCGACATCCTCCGCCGGCTGGTCGACCTCGTCCACGGTGAGTAGCCCCACAGGGGTGTTGCTCATGGCGTACGGGACGCCGGCAACCCCCGACGACGTGGAGGCCTATTACACCCACGTCCGGAGGGGCCGCCCGCCCACCCCGGAGCAGCTGGCCGACCTGCGCCGGCGCTACGACGCCATCGGCGGGACGTCGCCGTTGCTGGCCCGCACCCGGCAGCAGGCCGACGGCATCCAGGCCGCATTGGGTGACGGCTTCGTCGTCCGGTTGGGCATGAAGCACGCGGCCCCGTTCATCGAGGACGGCGTGACCGCGCTGGCGGAGGCCGGCGCCGGCCGCATCGTGGGCCTGGTGCTGGCCCCGCACTACTCGGTGCTCTCGGTCGGCGAGTACGCCGAGCGGGCCGAGGCGGCGGCGGCCGATGCCGGCGTGGACTTCACCATGGTGCGGTCCTGGCACCTGGCTCCTGGCTACCTCGACCTGCTGGCCCGCTTCGTGGGTGGCGAGGTGGCACGGCTGGCCGTCGAGCCGGTCGAGGTGGTGTTCACCGCCCACAGCCTCCCCACCCGCATCCTGGACATGGGCGACCCCTACCCCGACCAGCTGGCCGAGACGGCGGCGGCCGTCGCAGCCCGAGCGGGCGTGGAGCGGTGGTCGGTGGGCTGGCAGAGCGCCGGCCGCACACCCGAGCCGTGGATCGGTCCCGACATCCTGGCCGTGCTGCCGGTGCTGAAGGGGGCCGGCGCCGCCGGCGTCGTCGTGTGCGCGGCGGGGTTCGTTTCCGACCACCTGGAGGTCCTCTACGACCTCGACGTGGAGGCCCGGGCCGCAGCCGATGCCATCGGGCTGGCGTTCAGCCGGACCCCCGCCCCCAACGCCGATCCACGGTTCTGCGCCGCGGTGGCCGGCGTCATCGACAGCCATGCCTGAGCGGGTGGCCGTCGTCGGCGGCGGCATCACCGGCCTGGCCACCGCCTACTACCTCGGCAAGGCCGGCGTCGCCGTGACCGTGGTGGAGGCCGGCGAGTTGGGCGGGAAGATCCAGACCCGCGCCTTCGCCGGCGTGCCCGTGGAGGCGGGGCCCGACACGTTCCTGGCCCGGGTGCCGTGGGCCGTCGAGCTCTGCAAGGAGCTCGGCCTGGGCGACGACCTGGTGGAGCCGGCGACGGGCAAGGCCTTCCTCTGGACAGGCGATTGCCTCCGCCCCCTCCCCGAGCGCCACGTGCTGGGAGTCCCCGTCGCCCTGCGGCCTCTGCTGGACTCCGGCGTCCTGTCGAAGGCCGGCGTGGCCCGCGCCGCCCTCGACCTCGTGCTGCCGCGGAGCCGCCACGGCGCCGACCCGTCGGTGGCCGCGGTGGTGGGCCGGCGCATGGGCCGGCAGGTCGTCGAGCGCCTGGTCGACCCGCTGGTGGGCGGCATCAACGCCGGCCGGGCCGATGCCCTCAGCCTGGCCGCCACGGCCCCCGCCATCGCCGCCGGCGCCGCCCGCCATCGCAGCCTCGTCCTCGGCCTGCGCCAGGCCAAGTCGGGCCCGGCCGGGCCGGTGTTCCTGGGCCTCAAAGGCGGCCTGCACCGCCTCGTCGAGCGGCTGGCCGAGGAGGTCGACGACGTCCGTACCGGGGCGGCGGTGACCGGCGTCGAGGCCGGCGGCGCCGGCGGCTACACCCTGCGCTGCGATCCCGGCCCTGACATCACCGCCGGCGCCGTGGTGGTCACCGTCCCGTCCTACGCGGCGGCGGGATTGCTCCGATCGCTTGCCCCCGCCGCCGCCGGCCACCTGGCCGCCATCCGCCATGCCTCCGTCGTGACCGCCACCCTGGCCTACCAGCCCGCCGCCCTGCCCCGGGCCCTGGAGGGCTCGGGCATGCTCGTCCCCCGCGTCGAAGGCCGGCTGCTCACCGCCTGCACGTGGTCGACCACCAAGTGGCCGGTGCTGGCGGCGAGCGGGATGGTGCTGCTGCGGGCGTCGTCCGGCCGCGACGGCGACGATCGGGCCATGGAGCTCCCCGACGCCGAGATCGTGCGCCGGCTCCACGACGAGCTGGCCAAGGTCATCGACCTCAGGGAGCGGCCGGAGGCATCACTGGTGTCGCGCTGGCCGCGGGGGTTCCCGCAGTACGAGGTCGGCCACCGGGCCCGGGTCGACGCCATCGAGGCCGCCCTCGCCGTCGACGCCCCCGGAGTGTTCGTCGCCGGCGCCGCCTACCGCGGGCTCGGCATCGCCGCCTGCATCGAACAGGCCCGGCGGGCGGCTGGGCTCGTCACCGCCGGCGAGCTGGTGCCTTAGCTCCCGAAGCCGGCGAGGACGTCAGGCCCAGGCAGCCGGATACCGCCACGTAAAATGGACCATGACCGACACAATCGTCGTGCGGTCGCCCTACGACGGTGCGCCCGTCGGCCGGGTCCCGAAGCACGGCAGGGACGACGTCGACCGGGCCGTCGCCGCCGCCGGCCGGGCATTGCGCGACCAGCCGCTGCCGCCGTGGCGGCGAGCCGAGATCCTCGACGCCGCCGCCCGCCTGCTCGCCGAACGGGCCGAGGACTTCGCCCGCACCATCGCCCGGGAGTCGGCCAAGCCCATCAAGACGGCGCGCGTCGAAGCCAGGCGCGCCGTCACGACGTTCACCTTCGCCGCCGTCGAGGCCCGCCGGCTCACCGGCGAGATGGTGCCGGTCGACGCGGCCGAGATCGGCGAGGGGCGCCTGGCCTTCACGCTGCGGGTGCCGGTGGGCGTTGTCGCTGCCATCTCGCCGTTCAACTTCCCGCTCAATCTCGTGGCCCACAAGCTGGCGCCGGCCATCGCCGCCGGCTGCCCCGTCGTGCTCAAGCCGGCCAGCCAGACGCCCATGACCGCCATCGCCCTGGCCGAGCTGCTGATCACCGGGTGCGGGCTCCCGCCGGACTACCTGCACGTCGTGACCGGCGCCGGCGGCGACGTCGGCAACGCCCTCGTCGAGCACCCCGACGTCGCCTACGTCAGCTTCACCGGCTCCTCCGAAGTGGGATGGGCCATCGCCGCCAAGGCCGGGCGCAAGAGAATCGCCCTGGAGCTCGGCAACAACTCGCCGGTCATCATCGAGGCCGACGGCGACTGGCAGAAGGCGGCCCGCACCATCGCCACCGCCGGCTTCAGCCACGCCGGCCAGTCCTGCGTCTCGGTGCAGCGCATCTACGTGGCGTCGGCGGTGGCCGGCGACTTCACCTCCCTGCTGGCCGGGCTGGCCGACGAGCTGGTGGTGGGCGACCCGATGGACGAGGCCACCGACGTCTCCGCCCTCATCTCCCCCGACGAGCGGGATCGGGTGGCGTGCTGGATCCAAGAGGCGGTGGTGGCCGGCGCGACCGTCGCTGCAGGCGGCGCCATCGACACCGTCGCCGCCGGCGGTGGCCTCGAGGCCGGCGTGCTGCGGCCGACGGTCCTCACCGGGGTGACGGCGGACATGCGGGTCAGCCGGGACGAGGTGTTCGGGCCGGTCGTCGCCATCACCGCCTACGACTCCTTCGACGAGGCGCTCCGCCTGGCCGACGACACCCGCTACGGGCTGCAGGCCGGCGTCTTCACCGCCAGCCTTTCTTCGGCGATGCGCGCGGCCCGGGAGTTGCGGTTCGGCACCGTGCTGGTCAACGAGGTCCCCACGTGGCGGGCCGACCAGATGCCCTACGGCGGTGTGCGGGAAAGCGGGAACACCAAGGAAGGTCCGACGTATGCGGCTCGGCAGATGACCGAGGAGCGTCTGGTGGTGATCCAGCCGTAAACGTGCCAGCCGGAAGGCCGCCGGAGCTGGCCCCCATGTTGGCGACGACCACGTCGCTGCCGCCCTCCTTCGACGGATGGCTCATCGAGCCCAAGTGGGACGGCGTGCGCGCCGTCGTCACCGTCCACGGCGGCAGGGTGACCGTTGCCAGCCGACTGGGCAACGACGTCACCGGCGGCTATCCCGAGCTCGAGGGGCTGGCGGACGCCCTGGGTGGGCGCTCGGCGGTGCTCGACGGCGAGATCGTGGCCTTCGACGAGCGCACGGGCCGGCCCAGCTTCCAGCGCCTGCAGCGGCGCATGCACGTCCGGCAACCGGGCGCTGCGTTGCGGCGCGAGGTCCCCATTCAACTGCTGCTGTTCGACGTGCTGTGGCTCGACGGCGAGCTGGTCGCCGAGCGGCCGCAGGCAGAACGGCGCAAGGTGCTCGAGGAGCTGGCCCTGGACGGGCCGTGCTGGCACACGTCGCCGTTGATCCCGCCGGCGCCGGCCGACGAGCTGCTGGACGCCTGCCGGCGCATCGGCATGGAGGGCTACGTGGCCAAGCGGGCCGACGCGGTGTACGTCCCGGGCCGGCGGTCTTCGGCGTGGATCAAGGTGAAGTGCCTCAAGCGCCGGGAGTTCGTGGTCGGCGGCTGGTCGGAGGGCCAGGGCGGGCGCTCGGGCTCGATCGGCTCGCTGGCCGTCGGCTGTTGGGGCCTCGACCCGGCAACCGGCGCCGGCACCGGCCGGTTCCATTACGTTGGGCTGGTGGGCTCAGGGCTGTCCGGCGACATGATCCGCCAGCTCGCCGAGATCTTCTCCCGGACGGCACGGGACGACAGCCCGTTCGCCGAGAAGCTGATCGGCAAGCTGCACTACGTCGAGCCGCTCCTCATCGCCGAGGTGGCGTTCAACGAGGTCACCGAGAGCGCCACCCTCCGCCAACCCTCGCTGCAGGGGTTCCGGAGCGACCTGAACCCGAATCAAGTGCTGGCGGACCCGGACCTGCAGGTCGTCATTGACCAGCGGCCCCTGCAGGTCCGAATCCGCCAGATGTGGTGAGGCTGGTGGGTCAGCCCCCGGCCTGACCGGGTTGCTGGGTCAGCCCCCGGCCTGACCGGGTTGCTGGGTCAGCCCCCGGCCTGACCGCCGCCGCCGGCGGCGCCGCCGCCCTGCTCGGCCTGGAGCCGGCGGTCGGACTCGTCCCCCTGAGACTTGCCGCCGGTGTCGCTGTAGCCGATACCAGAACGACCGGTCTCAGTGGCGCCCTCGAGCGCAGGGTCGCCGCGCTCCATGCCGCCTCGAGTTTCGTCGCCGCCCTCGGGGGCGTCGGACATGGGCTCTCCGGATTCAGGGTCTACTTTGGGCATGTCACTTCCCTTCCCTCCCGGTAGCTGACGAAAACAGCCACCGGTGCACAACGGGGCGGGCACCGACGTACCATCTCGATGTGCCCAGGCCCATTTGGAGCGGCGCCATCAGCTTCGGGCTGGTGAACGTGCCGGTGAAGGTGTTCAGCGCCACGTCCTCGAAGGACGTCCGCTTCCACCAGCTCGACGGCAAGTCGAAGTCCCGCATCAAGCAGAAGCGCGTCTCGATGGCCACCGGCGAGGAGGTGCCCTATGAGGACCTCGTCAAGGCGTACGAGATCGCGCCGGACAACTACGTCACCGTCACCCCCGAGGAGCTCGAGGCCTTGGACCCCAAGGCCAGCAAGACCATCGACATCGAGGACTTCGTCGACCTCGACCAGATCGACCCCGTGTACTACGAGCGGCCGTACTACCTGGTGCCCGACAAGGGTGGCCAGAAGGCATACGCCTTGCTGCGCAACGCCATGCGGGAGACCAACAAGGTCGGTATCGCCCGCGTCGTGTTGCGCACCAAGCAGTACCTGGCTGCCATCCGGCCCAAGGACGACGCCCTCGTCATGGAGACCATGCTGTTCTCCGACGAGGTCAACCCGCTGGACGAGCTGGATCTGCCGGGACCGGACGTCGACGTCACCGAGCGGGAGGAGAAGATGGCCCGCTCGCTCATCGACTCCCTGACCACCGACTTCGAACCGGCGAAGTACCGCGACGAGTACCGGGAGCGGGTCCTGCAGCTCATCGAGCAGAAGGCGTCGGGCCAGGAGATCGTGGTCGAGGACACCGCCGAGGAGGCGCCCCGGGTGGTCGACCTCATGGCCGCGCTGGAGGCCAGCCTGGCCGCGGTGAAGTCCGGGAAGACCGAGAGGTCATGACCGGCCCGGGAGGCCGGTCCGGAGAACATTCACTGGGTCTTCCCTCGAAGAGGGATGACCAGTGAGCCCGTCCTCGGCGTCGGTCGAGGTGGAGGTCGGCGGCCGGCAGCTCAAGCTGTCCAACTTCGAGAAGGTCCTGTACCCCGAGGCCGGCTTCACCAAGGGTCAGGTCATCGACTACTACACCCGGATCGCGCCGGCGCTGCTGCCCCATCTCTACCAGCGGGCATTGACCCTGAAGCGCTACCCGAACGGGGTGGACGGCCAGTTCTTCTACGAGAAGAACTGCCCGAAGCACCGCCCGCCATGGATCGGGACCGTCTCGGTCTGGAGCGCCCGCAACAAGGCCGACGTGAACTACTGCCTGATCGACGAGCTCGCCGGCATCGTCTGGGTGGCCAACCTGGCCTCACTCGAGCTGCACACCTCCCTCTCCCACGCCCGCGACATCCAGCGGCCCTCGATGCTGGTCTTCGACCTCGACCCCGGCCCGCCGGCCACGGTGGTCGAGTGCGGGCGAGTGGCACTGTGGCTTCACGAGGTCCTCGACGACCTGGGCCTCCAGGCCTTCCCCAAGACGTCGGGATCCAAGGGGCTGCAGATCTACGTGCCCCTGAACACGCCGGTGACCTACGACGAGACCAAGCCCTTCGCCCATGCCATGGCCAAGCTGCTCGAGCAACAGCATCCCGGCGAGGTGCTGTCGGTCATGACCAAGGAGCTCCGCACCGGCAAGGTCTTCATCGACTGGAGCCAGAACGACGACTCCAAGACCACGGTCTGCGTCTACTCGCTCCGGGCCCGCCCCCGCCCCACGGTCTCCACCCCTGTGACTTGGGACGAGGTGGCGGCCGTCGTCGACAGCGGCGACCCCGACGAGCTGGTCTTCGAAGCCGGCGACGTGCTGGCCCGCATCGAGGCCGATGGCGACCTCTTCGGGCCCCTGTGCGAGCTGGAACAGACGCTGCCGGCGCCGACCCGCTAAGTGTTGCACCACTAGGGTCCCTATTCCTCTACACCGGCACGTCCGAATTGACCCCCACTAAGGTCCCCTCCCGTCGCCATTTGACTGCGAGAAAGGACGAGCGATGATCGGTTCGACCAAGCAGAGGTCACGGCTCACCAAGGCGCTCAGGGCTTCCGCCGTCGCCCTCCTCGTGCTCGCCGCCGGCTGCTCGACGTCGTCCATCGGCGGCGACCCGGACATCAGTGCCGACGCCGACCGCGGCGCCGGCGGAACGCTCGAGGGGCTGAAGGTGAAGGGCTCGAAGTTCACCCCCAACGGCGAGGTGGTGATCACCACCCTCCTGGTCGGGGACGGCCCCAACGCCTCGCAGTACGTCGAGGAGACGATCCAGGCCGACGCCGACGGCAAGATCAACTTCGAGCGCCGGCCCATGCCCTGCCCGACCGCCACCGGTTACGGGAGCGGGAGCTGGACGTGGGTGTCGGCCCGCGACACCGCCACCGGCATCAGCGGCGGCGAGCCGTTGACCCCCGGGAGCGCTCCGGACTGCACCGGCTGACGCCGGCGCCTCCGGTCGCCGGTGTCCCCGTGGAACGCCAGAACTGGGACGAGCGGTACTCGGCACCGGATCGCACGCCGCTGCACCAGCCCGACCAACTCGTCGTCGATGAGCTGGCCGGCACCCCGCCGGGCCGAGCTCTCGAACTCGCCGCCGGGGAAGGCCGCCACTCCCGCTGGCTGGCCACCCGAGGCTGGCGCGTCACCGCGGTCGACTTCTCCGAGGCCGGCCTCCGCCGGGCCAGGCAACTCGCCGACGACGCCGGCGTACACGTCGACTTCGTCGTCGCCGACGTCCACACCCTCCCCGTCCCGCCGGCCCGGTTCGATCTCGTCCTGGCCACGTTCTTCCACCCCCGCCCCGCCGAGCGCCCGGCGCTCTACCCCAAGATGGCCCAAGCCCTCGCCCCCGGCGGCACGCTGCTCCTCGTCAGCTACGACAAGACCAACCTGGCCGAGGGCAACAAGGGCCCGCAGGACCCCGACTTCCTCATGGATCCGCCCGTCCTGGCCGCCGAGCTCCGGGAACTCGGCCTCGACGTCACCCGGGCCGAGACCGTCCGCGTGCCGGACGCGGTGAACGCAGTGATCAGAGCGACTAGGAGTCCACGCCGAGCAGCCGAGGCCGGGTGACGGCGTGCGCTCCCCGCATCAGGCCGAGCACGGCCGCCGTCCACGCCGCCAGCCCCGCCCAGAAGCCGGAGTTGCCGGCGCCGAGCAGCCCACCCGTCGACTGGGCGTAGGACAGCATGATCAACGGCAGCGTCACCAGCCCCGACGCCTGCTGGGCCGCAGCCGCGCTCTTGACCCGGGCCGAGAGGCGCAGCACCACCGACAAGGTGAGGGCCAGGAACGGCGGCACGACCCAGAGCATCAGCACCCACCACGCCGGCGTCGGGAAGAACCAGCCGCCCACGTTGGGCCCCACGATGAGATTCACCGCCAACGAATAGAGCCCGAAGCCGACGAGCGTCGTGAGGTACCCCGGCAGCAGGCTGGCGATCAGCTTGCCCAGGTAGATCTCCCGCTCCGACGCCGGCGAGTGGGCCAGGAACTCTCCAGTCCCCTTCTCCTTCTCGCCGACCAGCGCGTTGGCGCCCACCGCGGTCGAGATGGTCATGGGGACGATCACCGCCATCGGTGCGAACAGGTAGACGGCCAGCGCGTAGCCCGTGCGGTCGGCGGGGTTGTCACCACGGATCGCCTCCTGTGCCTGCTGAGGCAGGAGGTCCAGCGCCGCGGACACGTTCCGCACGGTGCCGACAGAGCCGATCTTGGTGATCGTCAGCAGCAGCACCGTCGGGATGATGACGAAGAACAGCGCCGCCAGCACCAGCATCGGCGCCCAGAAGTCCGGGCTGTGCCCGAGCTGGCGCAGGTCGTTGCCGGCCACCGCCCACATCCGGCTTCGGTTCAGGTGGCTACGGTTCATCGCTGCCGCACCCGCAGGTAGAGCTCCTCCAAGGAGCGCTCGTGCGGCGTCACCGCCGTAAGCCGCACGCCGGCCGCCGACAACACACCGATGAGCCCCGGCACCCGGGCCAGGTCGTCGAGCTCGACATCGGCGCCGGCACCGTTGCGGTGATAGCCCACCACACCCTCCATCCCGGCCAGGGCGTCGAGCCCCGAGGGGTCCTCGGCCCCGAAGCGGACGAGGGGCCGGGGCCAGTAGCGGCGCATCAGCTCGCCGGTCGAACCGGCCATGACCGCGGCCCCGTCCTCCATCATGACGACTTGGTCGGCCAGCCCCTCCGCCTCCAGCAGCAGGTGGGTCGACATCACCACGGTGGCGCCCTCACGGGCCATCTCCCGGACCAGTCCCAGCACCGCGTGCGACGACTCGGGGTCCAGGCCCGACGTCGGCTCGTCCAGCAGCAACAGATCGGGCGAGTGCAGGACCGCCCGGGCCAGCGCCAGCCGTGTCCTCATCCCCGTCGAGTAGCCGGCGACCCGGAGGTCGAGGGAACGGTCGATGCCGAAACGGGCGGCGGCCTCCTCGACCGGCGCGGCCCGGCCCAGCCCGAACAGCTCGGCCGCGAACCGAAGGTTGTCCCGGCCGGTGAGGCGGTCGTACAGCGCCGGCTTGGCGGCCACCACGCCGCAGCGCCGGCGGACCTGCTCGCCGTCGGGCCCGCTCGGCTCCAACCCGAAGACCCGCACCCGCCCGCCATGGGGTGCCAGGGCGCCGGTGACGACCCGCAAGGCGGTCGTCTTGCCGGCGCCGTTGGGACCGACCATCACGGTGATCGACCCCCGGGGGACGGACAGGTCGAGGTCCACGAGGCCCGTGCCGGACATGAAGCGGTACACCACGCCGGCGAGCTCGATCACACCGGCGCCCGGTGAATCTCCGCCGGTGGCGGGGGCGTTGTCGCGGACGGGCGCGTGCGTCGACATGAAACCTCCACCTAGTGATCGGCACCGTGGCGGCGAACCTTGAGAGCCTCAGCCACTCGGCAACGAACGGATTCCCGCCTCGAGGTTCTCGAGACTCGCCAGGCTCACCTTGTCGACGACCACGTCGGCGCCGGCGACCCGGGCGTGGTGCTTCATCGCCTCGGCACCGGAGTAGACGACGATCGGCGATCCCGGCGCCACCCGCCGGAAGAGCGGGATGGCGTCGAGGCCGCTTTCCTCGTCGAGTGAGAGGTCGAGCACGATGACGCTGGGCTGCATCGCCTCGGCGAGCTCGACCGCCTCTGAGGCGAGGGCCGTGCCTTCGATGGCGGTGTACCCGCAGCGCTCCAGGACGGCGACGACGATCCGGCGCACCATCGGGTCGTCGTCACAGACGACGGCGCTCTGCCGGCGGTTCTCCGGAGGTCGGCGACGGATCACCTCTGCCTCTTCCGCTTGGTGGACGAGTTGCCGCTCTGCCATCTGTGATGCAACGAGAACGTACCCGGTCAGGCTGCGGGCAGAATAACATCCCGATTAGCCGAATTGGGCGTTTCCGGGCCGGGGAGGCACGCATGAGCCGGGCGAAAGGTGCCACGGTGGCGGTGGTCGAGAGCGACACCCATGAGCGGGCCCGGCTGATGCGCCTGCTCAAGGAGACGCTCGACCCGGTCGGCTTCTCCTCACTCGCGGGGCTGGAAGAGAAGCTCGACCTGCGGGTGCCGGCGGTGGTGCTCGCCGGGCCGTCGTTCGGTGACGACACCGGCCTGAAGGAGATCGGTGAGCTCACCGCCCGGTACCCGGCCGCGGCGGTCGGGATGGTGGTGGACACCGGCTCGTTCACCATCTTGCGGGAGGCGATGCGTGCCGGCGTGCGCGACGTCATCCGCAGTCCCCGCAGCCCCGAGGAACTGGTGGCCTGGGTCGCCGAGGTGGCATCGACCCTGGAATTGCGGCGCCGAGACACTGCCACCACCGCCGGAGCGGGCCGGGCCGGCGGCCGGCTGACCACCGTCTTCTCCACCAAGGGAGGCGCCGGCCGGTCGGTGGTCGCCGTCAACCTTGCCGTGCTGCTCGCGCAGGAGCTGGACGGGCGGGTCGCCATCGTCGACGCCGATCTGCAGTTCGGCGACGTCGCCATCATGCTCGGCCTGGCCCCTGAGCGGACGGTGATGGACGCGGTCAGAGTCGTACGCCGGCTGGACCCCGAGACCATCGGCGACCTGCTCCTCCGTCACGAGCCGACGGGCCTGCTCGTGCTGCCGGCGCCGGTCGAGCCGGCGTTCGCCGACCAGGTGTCGGCGACGGACATGCTGCGCATCGTGAGCATCCTCCAGGAGGTGTGCGCCCACGTCATCATCGACACGCCGGCGCAGTTCACCGACGTGGTGCTGGCGCTGCTCGACCACTCCGACGACATCCTCCTCGTCACCGGGAGCGACCTGCCCAACGTCAAGAGCGCCAAGCTGGTCGTCCAGACGTTGCGGGCACTCGACATCCCGATGGAGCATGTCACGCCGGTCCTCAATCGACCGAGGCCGAAGGAGGGGATCGACGCCCCGTCTGTCGGCCGGGCCCTGGCCGCGGAGGTGGGTTTCACCATCCGCGCCGACGAAGCCGTGCCGACCTCGGTGAACGCAGGCGTCCCGGTGGTCATCCATGCCGCCCGATCCGCCGCCAGCCGCGACATCCGCCGGCTGTCGCAGCGGTTCCTCACCGCCACCACCTGAGAGGAGGAAGGATGTCGCTGGCCAAACGCCTTCACCGCCAGGCTCTCACCGACCCGACCTCCCGGGACACCGTCGCCGACGATCTGCGCCGCGACATCCACAATCAGCTCATCGTGGCCCTGGGCACCGTGGCGTCGGCCGACGAGCTGCCGGAGGCGACGCTTCGCGAGCAGGTTCGACGCCAGCTGAAGAACCTCATGGCGCAGACCCCGTCGGCCCTCCCCGCCGCCGACCGCGAGCAGCTCATCCAGGACGTGGTCGACGACGTGACGGGGTACGGCCCCATCGACCGGTACATCCGCGATCCGTCGGTCAGCGAAGTCATGGTCAACGGCCCGACGGAGGTCTTCATCGAGCGGGAGGGACGGATCTCTCCCGTGCCGGCCAACTTCATCGACGAGACCCACCTGCGGCGCATCATCGACAAGATCGTCAGCCGCGTCGGGCGGCGGGTGGACGAGTCGACGCCGATGGTCGACGCCCGCCTGCCCGACGGCTCACGGGTGAATGTCGTCACCCAACCGCTGTCCGTCGGCGGGCCGTTCCTGACCATTCGCAAGTTCGCCAGGGATCCGCTCGGCATCGAGGACCTCATCAGGTTCGGCAGCCTGTCGCGGCCGGCGGCGACCTTCCTCGAGACCTGCGTCAGAGGCCGGCTGAACGTCGTCGTGTCCGGCGGGAGCGGCACCGGGAAGACGACGCTGCTCAACGTCCTCTCCGGCTGGTTCGCCGACCACGAGCGCATCATCACCATCGAGGACGCCAAGGAGCTCCAGCTTCGGCAGCGGCACGTGCTTCCCATGGAGACCCGACCGCCGAACATCGAAGGGCGTGGAGAGGTGACCGTGCGCGACCTCGTGCGCAACGCCCTCCGCATGCGGCCGGACCGCATCGTGGTCGGCGAGGTCAGGGGCGGGGAGGCGCTGGACATGCTCCAGGCCATGAACAGCGGCCACGACGGGTCATTGACGAGCGTCCACGCCAACACCGCCCACGACGCGCTGGCGCGCATCGAGACCATGACCCTCATGTCGGGCCTGGAGCTGCCCCTCCGCGCCATCCGGGACCAGATCGCCTCGGCCGTCGATCTGGTCGTCCATACCGTCCGGCAGCGGGACGGCACCCGCCTCATCATGAACATCACCGAGGTGGTGGCGGTGGTGGACAACGAGCTGGTCACCGGCGACGTCTTCGCGTTCCGACCCCAGGCGAAGCCGTCGCCCGACGCACCCGCCGACGGTGGCCTGCGGCCGACCAGCCGGCGGCCGCGAGCGCTGGAGAAGCTCCTCGAGCGTGGGGTCGACCTGCCGGACGAGCTTTTCACCGCGCTGGGGCAGGCACGACCGGCGCGGCGGGCGGCGCCGGCGTGACCGACCCCATCCGGGTCGTCCTGGTTGACGACCATTCCATGCTCGCCGAGAGCCTCCGGCGCCTCCTCGACAGCTGCGACGACATCGACGTCGTGGAGGTGGCGGGGACGGCCGGTGAGGGGATGGACGCCGTCACCCGGCTGCGCCCGGACGTCGTCTTGATGGACTACTACCTTCCTGACCGCGACGGCGTGACTGCTGCGGCGGCGATGATGGAAGCGAACCCCGCCACTCGAGTCGTGATCCTGACCGGCTCCGACGACGACGAGGGGATCGCCCTCAGAGCCATCGGCGCCGGCTGCGCCGGCTTCTTGGGCAAGTCCCGGCCGATCCACGAGTTGCTGGCCGGCCTGCGCGCCGCCCGGGCCGGCGAATCCGTCATGTCGCCTTCGATGCTGACCCGGCTGCTCCCCCGGCTCGAAAGCGACCCCCGGGAGAACCGGCGGAAACTGACCGAGCGCGAGCTCCAGGTGCTGCGGGTCATGGCGCAGGGCGGATCGGACAAGGACATCGCGTCGGATCTCGCCATTTCGCTCAACACGGCGCGCAAGCACGTGCAGAACGTGATCCGCAAGCTCGACGTCCACTCCAAGCTGGAGGCGGTCGTGATCGCCATCCGCCAAGGCATCATCGACCCGCTGTAGGCGCGGCGTACCGCAAACGCAGTACGCGCAAATGACGCACCGGCGGGGTAACAGGGCCGCGCGCCGATGCCGATACTGAGATCGGTGACGATCGAGACAGCGACCCCCCGAGAAAGCGCACCCCGGCGGGTGCTCGTCGCCGACGACCAGGCGTCCACCCGGCGGTTCCTCCGCGCCGTTCTCGAGGAGCTCCCCGATCTTGACGTCATCGGTGAGGCCGTCGACGGCATGGAGACGGTGGCGCAGGTCCAGGCGTTGCAGCCCGACATCGTCCTGCTCGACCTCTCGATGCCCGTCTTCGACGGCTCCGATGCCATCGCCGGGATCCTGCGGGTCAAGCCGGACGCCTCCGTTGTCATCGTCTCGGGCATGGACCCCGAGTACGGTGACCCCCTGGTGGGACCCGGGGTCCTCGGCTTCGTGTGGAAAGGCCTCCCGCCGTTCGAGCTGCTGGAGCGGCTTCGCGACATCCTCACCCCCGAGGGGAGCGCCGCCCGATGACGGCCGGGGCCGACGACGTCCTCGACGAACAAGTCCTCAGCTGGATCAGGAACCTCGGGCAGGAGCCCGGGAAGCTGCTGGAGGAGATGGTCGGCCTCTTCGTCGCCGACGCACCGCGTCTCATGGCGGAGATCGACGCCGCGCTGGCCGGCGGGTCGACCGCCGGCCTGGCCCGGGCTGCCCACCGGCTCAAGGGAGCGGCCGCCCACATCGGCGCCGTCCGGCTCTGTCGCACAGCGACCGAGGTCGAGGCCCGGGCCACGGCCGGCACACCACAGGAAGCCTCGTGCACGTCGGCGGCCGTCCACGGAGAGATGGACGCGACCCTTCAGGCCCTCGAAGGGCTGGTCGCATGACCATGACCGCACAGTCCGTGGGTACGGCCGAAGGGCCGGCGCCGGAGTCGTCGGCGGAGGCACCGACCGGCCAGGCACCTGAAGCACCGAGCCGCCGGCAGGACCTGATCCGCCGTGTGGCACTCGTCTGCGGGCTCCTCACCGCCATGCTCGGCCTGCTTGAGATGCTCGCGTGGTACCTGCGCCTCTCGACCGTCCTGCGCTTCGGGAGCTCGTCCTTCGCACCGATCATGTTCAACACCGCCTTGGCGCTGACCCTCACCGGGGCGGCTCTGGCCCTGGCTGCATCGGGGCGGGTGAGGTGGTTGGCCGCCGCCGGGCTGTTCGACGTCACCCTCGCCACTGCTGTCGTCGTCCAGCATGTGACCGGTTGGGGTCTGGGCATCGACGAGCTGTTCGTGCGGGCCTACCTCATCGCTCCAGATGCGCACCCCGGACGGTTGCCGGTGAACACCGCCGTCGCACTTGCCATCATCGGTGCCGCGTTCCTCTTCGTCCGCCTGCACGGGCCGCGGCCGCGCCCGTTCGTCCTCGTCCTGGCGGCGGCGATCATGAGCAGCATCGCCCTGGTGACGCTGTTCGGTTACGCAGCCGACATACCGACGGCCACAGGGTGGTTCGCGCTGGCGGCGATGGCCATCCCGGCGGCGATAGCCATTCTCCTCCTGGCGACGGGGCTCCTCGCCCTTGCGTGGACGGCGGAAAGGCGCACTCCGGCCGACCTGTCGGAGTGGCTCGCGGTGCCGGCGGGCATTGCCTCCTTCTCGACCGTGGCCTTCGTCTGGCTGGCGATGGTGAACATGAGCAGCGACGCCATGGTGACCAAGGCACGGGCCTCCCAAGCCACCCTCTTCGTCGCCGGCATGGCCGGCGTCCTGCTGGCGGTGACCACATCGCTGGGGCAACGGGCCAACCGGCGCCGGCGCGAGGCGGAGGCGTTGGCGCAGGAGCTGCGAGTGGAAGCGCAGCGCCGGTCGGAGGCGGAGGCGACCGCCCGCCAGAGCGAGCACACGCTTTTCCAGTTCCTCGAAGCGATGCCCGTCGGCGTCTTCGTCGCCGACACCGCCGGAAGGCCCTACTACGCCAACGGGGCCGCGGCGAGGCTGATGGGGCGAGGGGTCCTGCCCGCCGAGGTGGACACGCTTGCCACGGTGTACGAGGCGTTCGAAGCCGGGCGGGACGACCCTTACCCGGTCGAACGCATGCCGCTCGTCCGAGCGCTTCACGGCGAGATCTCCCACATCGACGATATGGAGGTGCGCCGTCCGGACGGTCGGGTGGCGCTCGAGGTCTGGGGTTGCCCGATCACCGAGGAGGCCTCGGGTGACGTGCGGTTCGCCATCACCGCGTTCGCCGACATCTCCGACCGGCTGGCCCGACAGCGCCGTCTCAACGAGCAGGCGGCACTCCTCGACATGGCCCACGACGCCATCTTCATCCGTGACGCCCACCGGAGGATCACCTTCTGGAACCACGGCGCCGAGGATCTGTACGGCTGGAGCGGCGAGGAGGCCCTCGGGAGCGTCAGCTACGACCTGCTCCGGACCACGTTTCCCCGACCGATCGAGGAGATCGAGGCCGAGCTCCGCCGGGAGGACCATTGGAGCGGCGAGGTCGTGCAGTACACCCGGGACGGACGGGAGCTGACGGTCGAAACCCGCTGGGCCGCGGAGTTCGGAGCCGACGGCTCCGTGGTCGCGGTCATGGCCATCAACACCGACGTCACGGCGCGGAAGGCTGCCGAACAGGAAGCCCGCCGGCGGGCGGAGCAGCTGGAAGTGGCCAACCAGGAGTTGAACCGGTCGAACGACGAGCTGGCACAGTTCGCGTACGTCGCCTCCCACGACCTCTCCGAGCCGCTCCGCGCCATCTCCGGCCCCGTCTCCCTGCTGGCCCGCCGCTACCAGGGCCGCCTCGACCCCGACGCCGACCAGCTCATCGCCTTCACGGTGGACGGCTGTCAGCGCATGCAGACCTTGATCAGCGACCTCCTCGCCTTCTCCCGCGTCGGCCGCGTCGAGGCAGGGGTCGTCGATGTCGACATGGACGGCCTGCTGGCCACGGTGCTCACCGGGCTGGCCCCCATGATCGACGAACGCCGGGCCATCGTCACGACCGGCCAGTTGCCGGTCCTTCGAGCCGAGCCCACGCAGGCGATGCAGCTGTTCCAGAACCTGCTTGCCAACGCGATCAAGTTCACCGCTCCCGACGAGATCCCATGTGTGCACGTCGGCTGCGAGCGCGACGGCGAGGCATGGAGATTCACCGTCACCGACAACGGGATCGGCATCGAGCCGCGGCACCGCGAACGCGTCTTCGGCATGTTCAAGCGGCTCCACGCCCGTGACGCGTTCCCGGGGACGGGAATCGGGTTGGCGCTGTGCAAGAAGATCGTCGAACGGCACGGCGGCACCATCGGCGTCGACGACGGACCCGGTGGATGCGGTTCCACGTTCTGGTTCACCCTGCCGACGAAAGAAGGAGCGCACCATGATGGTGACTAGTTCCGCCTCCCGGTCCTTCAGCCCGGACATGGGCCGGCCCGTCCGGATCCTGCTCGTCGAGGACAGCCCCTCGGATGTCGCCATGACCATCGAGGCGCTTCGTGAGGGCCGCATCGCCAACGAGATGCACGTCGTCGACGACGGCGAGGTGGCGATGGACTTCCTGCACCGTGAAGGCGAGTTCGCCGATGCCCCGCGACCGGACCTCATCATCCTCGACCTCAACCTGCCCCGGAAGGACGGGCGCGAGGTCCTCGAAGAGATCAAGAACGACGAGGATCTCAAGGCCATTCCGGTGGTCGTCCTCACCACGTCCTCGGCGGAGGCCGACATCCTGCGTTCGTACAAGCTCCACGCCAACTCCTACGTCACCAAGCCCGTCGGCTTCGAGCCGTTCCTCGCCGCGGTGCACGCCATCGAGGAGTTCTGGCTGGCGCTCGTGCGGCTGCCGCCGGGCCGATAGCGATCCTCCCGTGCTGGCGGAACCCCTTACGACGCAAGCTTCGCCGGAGGCGACTCCGGTGGGCGACGCCCCGACCAAGGTCGTCCTGATCGAGGACAGCCCGTCGGATGCGCTGGTGGTGCAGGCCACGTTGGCCGAACGCGCCGGCGCCTACCAGTGCGTCTGGAGGCAGAGCCTGGAGACCGGATTGCAGGCGATCAGGGACACCGATCCGAGCGTCGTGCTCGTGGACCTGGGTCTCCCGGACTCCGACGGTCTGGAAACCCTTGCCAAGGTCGTGCAGGCTGCACCGGACCTCGCCGTCATCGTGCTCACCGGCTACGACGACGACGTCACCGGGGACCGCGCCGTCAGGCAAGGCGCCCAGGATTACCTCGTCAAGGGCAAGGTCGACGGGGAGCTGCTGGCGCGAGCCCTCCGCTATGCCTTCGAGCGCAAGCAGGGCGAGCTGGCCCGCCAGCGTTCCGAGGCGAGGTTCCGGGCCCTCATCCAGCACTCGGGAGACCTCATCCTGGTGAGCGACCCGACGGGACGCATCACCTACGCCAGCCCGGCAGCGGCGCCGGTGTTGGGCTTCGAGCCGGGCTCGCTCACAGGCGAACGGTTCCTCCACCTCGTGCACCCGGACGATCGCACGGAGGTGGCGGCCGGCCTGGAACGGACGGCAGCCGGCCGAGGCGTCACGTCGTCTCTCGCTTGCCGGTTGCGCCACGCCGACGGCGGCTGGCGCTGGATCGAATCGGTCGTGACCAACGTCATCCACGAGCCTGCGGTCGGGGGCCTCGTGATCAACGGCCGCGACGTCACCGCCCGGCGGGCCATCGAGGAGGAGCTTCAGGAGAGCAAGGCCAGGCTGGCCGACCTCATCGACATCGCTCCCGAGGGCATCATCAGCATCGACGAGACTCAAACCATCACGCTCTTCAATCAAGGGGCGGAGGCCCTCTTCGGCTACTCCACCGCCGAGGTCCTCGGATCGCCGATCGACGTGCTGCTCCCCGAGGCGGTCCGAGGGTCCCACCGGTCGCACATCGAGCGCTTCACCGGCGGGCCGCAGCGAGCGCGGCGGATGGGCGGCGGCGGGGGGATGTTCGGGCGCCGCAAGGACGGGTCGAACTTCCCGGTCGAAGCGTCCGTCTCCAAGCTCACCCGCGGCGACCGGGAGACCTGCACGGTGATCGTGCGCGACATCAGCGAGCGCCGGGCCGCGGAGGATGCGCTGCGGGACAGCGAGCGCCGGCTCTCCGCCATCCTCGACACTCTGCCCGTGGGAGTCGTCGTCGCCCGGGCGGGAGGCGACGTCGCCTACGAGAACGCGGCCGCCCGCCGGCTGGGCGGCCGCGACGGCCCCGGCGCCGGAGCGTGGGCGTGGGCCGACCACATCGTCGAAGAAGCATCGGGTTCACCGCCGCCGGAAGGAGGGCCGATCTGGTGGGCGCTCGATGGGCATGCCGGGATCTGCGGCTCGCTCCAGATCGCCGGCGGGGCGGCGCCGACACCGGTGCGCGTGCTCTACGCGCCGATCGTCAACGGTGAGGGCGCCATCGAGTTCGGCGTGGCGGTCGTCGAGGACGTGACCGACGACAAGGAGGCACAGCGCAAGCTGTCCGAGCAGGCGGAGCTGCTGGCGCGTTCCAACGCCGAGCTGGAGCAGTTCGCCTACGTCGCCTCCCACGACCTCTCCGAGCCGCTGCGAACCGTCGGGAGCTTCGTGCAGCTACTGGCCCGGCGGTACGAGGGGCGCTTGGACGAGGACGCCGACGAGTACATCGCCTTCACCGTGGACGGCGTCCGCCGCATGCAGACCCTCATCCAGGACCTCCTGACCTACAGCCGCGTCAGCCGCCTCGAGTACAAGCTGACCGAGGTCGACTGCGGGGCGCTGGTGGGGCAGCTCGCCGCGTCCATGCGGGGCGGGGAGGCGGTGACCTGCGGGCCGCTCCCGACGGTGATGGCAGACGCCGGCCAGCTCTCCAGGGTGTTCCAGAACCTCATCGGCAACAGCCTGAAGTTCATGCCCCCCGACCGGGACCCCCATGTCGAAGTCACCGCGGAACGCGATGGCGACGACTGGCGGTTCACGGTGAAGGACAACGGCATCGGCATCGCCCCACAGCACCTGGACCGGATCTTCAAGATGTTCCAGCGACTGCACAGCCAGGACGAGTTCTCCGGCACAGGCATCGGGCTGGCGGTCTGCCAACGGGTCGTGGAGCGCCACGGCGGGCGGATCTGGGCCGAGAGCACCGAAGGGGAGGGCAGCGTCTTCTCGTTCACGCTGCCGGCGCCGCCCCGGTGAGAGCACGACGCCTCGCCATGCTCGTCGTCCCCCCTGTGGTGGGACTGGTCGCCGCGGTCGCCATCTGGAGCTACCTCGGATCGGTGCAGGAACGGGCCTACGACGACGCCGATCTGGTCCAGGTGTATGTCGTGAAGCGGCCCATTGCCCGAGGTGCGCCCGGGACCGAGGCCGTGAGCCAGAAGCTCATTGCGACCGACGAGATCCCGCGGAAGTACCGCCCGCGAACGGCGTTGCGCGACCTCGGCGCCATCCAGGGTCTGGTCGCCGACGCCGACCTTGCACCGGGCCAGATCGTCGGCGACGGCCACTTCGTCGCTCCTCGGTCGGCGTCCGGCACCTTCGCTCGGCGCATACCGACCGGCCAGGTCGCCATTTCCATCCGGGTGGACGAAATGCGGGGTGTGTCCAACCTCATCGTGCCCGGCGACAAGGTGAACATCCTCGTGCCGTCCCCCGAGGGCATGCGGACCCTGTTCCAGAACGTCGACGTCATCGCCGTCGGGGGGACCCCGGTGACCGAGCCGAGCGGGACCCCGCCGCCGGCGGTGGGGGGGGACCCGGGACTGGTCACCTTCGCGGTGCCGCCGCTGGCCGCGGAGAAGATCGCCATGGCCGTGTCGATCGACGAGCCCATCTACCTGAGGCTCGTGCCCCCGGACAACCAGCCGGTCCCGCTGCCTCCCGCGAACCGGGGCAATCTCTTCGGAGGGCCCCTCACTCCCTATGCGTGAGGTCGCCGCCCTCGCCACGCTGGTCGTGGGCGTCCAGTTCGCCCGCCTCGCTCTGCGCGCCGCTTGGCGCGAGTCCTCGCCGCTCGGCCGGGCGCTCGCGCCCTACACGCTCGACGGACCGGGAACGGACGCCGGCGCCGAGCGCCAGACCCGGCGGCAGGCCGTGCTGCGAGCGATCGACGCGAGCGCCCCGGCGGTGGACAGGGCCCGGGTGCTCGAGCGCGTCCAGGCCCGCCTCGACGACGCCGAGGTCCCCCTTCGGGCCGCGGAGGCTCTCGCCGGCACCGCCGGAGCAGCCGCCGTCCTCAGCGTGGTGACACTGCTGGCGACGGGGTCCTTGCCGACCGCGCTGGCAGTCGTCGCCCTGGTGGCGGGCGTGCCGCCGGTGGTCATGCGGGTGCGCGTCCGGCGCCGGCACGAGGCGTTCCAGGCCCTGGTGCCCGACATGCTGCGCATGCTGGCCGGGGCGCTGCGCTCGGGGTTCTCGTTCATGCAGGCGCTCCAGAGTGCCGCCGGTGAGATGCAGGAGCCCATGGCCGGCGAGCTGCGCCGGGCCCTCGCCGAGGCTCGCCTCGGCCGCTCCATCGAGCAGGCGTTGGAGGACGTCGGGACGAGGACGCGCTGCGATGACTTCCGCTTCGTCGTGCAGGCGCTCGGCATCCAGCGGGAGGTGGGCGGCAACCTGGCCGCCCTGCTCTACCGGGTGGCCGACACCATGGTCGACAGGGACCGCCTGCGCCGGGACGTAGAGGTGATGACCGCCGAAGGCAGGCTCAGCGGCATCGTCCTCGCCGTGCTCCCGGTGGGGGTCGCCGCCATGCTCTACGCCAGCAACCGGGCCTACATCGGTGTTCTGTTCAGCGAGCCCCTCGGCCGGGTCATGCTCGCCGGCGCCGGCGTGCTGGCCCTCGCCGGGTTCTTGTGGATCAGGAAGACCACCGCGGTGACGCTGTGACCATGAGGATCCTCGGCGCCCTGGCCGCATTCGTCGCCGGCGCCGGCGCCGGCTTCGCCGCCCTGAAGGAGCTGGAGCACCGAGCGGTCACCCGGTCGTCGTCGCGGCTCCTTGCCGCCTATGGGCCGGACGGCGTCGCCGTCGCCGACGTCGTGCGCCGGCGTGTGCATCTTGTCGACTCGATGGTCGCCCGGGCGGCAAGGGTCGCGGTCGGGGTGGTTCCACCGTTCTTCGCCGAACGGGCCCGGCAGAGGCTCCAGGTCGCCGGGTACGGGCAGCCGGAGACCGCGGAGCGGTACCTGGCCGCCAAGGTGGTGCTGCTGGCCACCGGGGTCCCCCTCGGCGCCCTGGTCGTCGCCGTGCTGCACCCGACCGGCCTGATGGCCGCCGCGGTCCTGGCCCTCCCGCCCGTCGCGTGCGCCGTGGCGCCCGACGCCCTCCTGCAGCGGAGGATCCGCCGCCGCCAGGCCGCCTTCCGCGCCGCCCTGCCCGACTTCCTCGACCTGCTGACCATCAGCGTCGAGGCCGGCCTGGGGTTCGAGCAGGCCGTGGACCGCATCGCCCGAGGGACGGAAGGGGTGCTCGCCGAGGAGTTCCGCCGGGTGCTCGGCGAGACCGTGGCCGGAAGCAGCCGGGCGGTCGCCATGCGGTCCATGGCCGAGCGCGTGGACCTGCCCGAGATGCGGGCGTTCGTGCTCGCCGTCGTGCAGGCGGACGGGTTCGGCATCTCCATCGGCGATGTGCTGCGGTCCCAGTCGGAGGAGATGCGGGTGCGCTGGCGGCAGGTGGCGCAGGAGCGGGCCCAGAAGGCGCCGGTCAAGATCCTGGTCCCGCTGGTGTTCTGCATCTTCCCGGCGACCTTCGTGGTCATCCTCGGGCCGGCGGCCGTCAAGGTGGCGACGGGGATCTAGACCAGACGGCGGTCGCTGGCCCAGCGGCTGAGCTGGTGGCGGTTGGTCAGCTGCAGCTTGCGCAGCACGGCCGACGCGTGGGTCTCCACCGTCTTGATCGAGATCGAGAGCTGACGGGCGATCTCCTTGTAGGAGTAGCCGCGGGCCAGATGGCGCAGCACCTCCTTCTCCCGGACGGTCAGCTGGTCGAGCTCGGGGTCGACGGGGCCGCGGAAGTCGGCGGCGAACGCGTCGAGGACGAACCCGGCCAGGCGGGGGGAGAACACGGCGTCGCCGTCGGCCACTCGAACCACGGCCTCCACCAGCTCGGGACCTGAGATGGTCTTGGTCACGTAGCCACGGGCGCCGGCCCGGATGACGCCGATCACGTCCTCGGCCGCGTCGGACACCGACAGGGCCAGGAACTTGACCTCCGGATGCTTGGCGCCCACCGCATCGATGACGGCCCGGCCCCCGCCACCGGGCATGTGGACGTCGAGCAGCACCACGTCGGGCAGGCGCTCGGCGATCATCTCGATGGCCGCCTCGACCTCCGACGCCTCGCCGATGACCTCGACGGCGTCGCCCAGCTCGGCTCGCACGCCGGAGAGGACGAGGTGGTGGTCGTCGACCAGGAACACCCGCGGCTTGCTCACCGGGGCATCACCAGCTCGACCTCCGTCCCCTCGCCGGCCTGGCTGCGGATGACCGCCTTGCCGCCGTGACGGTCCATGCGGCCGACGATGGAATCGGCGATCCCCCGCCGGTGAGGCGACACCTGGTCGGGGTCGAACCCGCGGCCCCGGTCCCGCACGAACACGGTGGCCTGGTCGGGTTCGACCTCGAGGTAGGCGGAGACCGAGGTGGCGCCGGAGTGCCGGGCGGCGTTGGCCAGCGCCTCCCGGGTGGACTGGACCAGGGCGATCAGGCGGTCGTCGACCGGGCAGTCCCCCACCTCGACGGTCTCCACGGCCACGTCGTAGAGATACTCGATCTCGTTGGTGACCCGCTCCAGAGCGGCGGCCAGGCTCTCCCCCGCCTCCAGCTCCGGCGTGTCGAACAGCCACGCCCGCAGCTCGCGCTCCTGGGAGCGGGCCAAGGTGGAGACCTTGCGGGCGTCGGTGGCGTTCCGCTGGATCAGGGCGAGGGTCTGCAGCACCGAGTCGTGGATGTGGGCCGCCACCTCGGCCTTCTCCTGGGTGCGGATGCGCTCCTGGCGTTCGACCGACAGGTCGTGGCTCAGCCGCCACCACCATCGCCCGAAGATCATCACCAGGCCGACGGCGATGGCGGCGACGGCCAGGATGCCCGTGGTCGGCGACGCCACGCTCGGGGTGGTGACGAAGAACACGGTGATCCCGGCGACGACCAGCCCGACGCCCAGCGCCACCTGGGCCAGCGCCGCGGCCACGCCGGCCAGCATCCGCCGGTCGGCGTCTCGGACCACGCGAGCCGGTGTCGACTCCACGCGTGCATGTTCCCACGCCCGGGCGCCGGCCGGTACGGTCGACCGTGTGGACGCCCGCCGACTCGTCGCCGAGCGCAATCTCGCCGCGCTTGCGTTCGGCCACTTGACCGAGGCGTTCATGTCCCTGCCGTTCGAGTCGTTGGGCCCCGTCAAGACGCTGCTCAAGCGGTACCTGTCGGCCGGGCCGTGGTCGGAGGAGGGCGACGCCGCCTTGGCGGAGGCCGTCGGTCCTGGCGAGGGCTGGTGGGAGCGGGAGCTCGACGACGACGTCACGCTGGCCTACGGCTGGCAGGACGGGCGGTTCCGGGTCGAGGTGCGGTCCGCCGTCGCCCCTGCGTCACCCCCCTCGATCGACCTCGACTTCGACGGGCCGGTCGTCCCGGAGGCCACACCCAATCCCCGCACCATCCGGTTCGGGTTCGGGCATCCGGTCCACGCCGGCACCAGCCGCTGGTACGAGTCGGCGACGGCCGCCGCCGACGACCCTGCCGTCGCCCGCCTCTTCGCCGAGTTCGACAGGGTGGCCAACGTGCTCGTCGGGCCCGACTTCGTCGCCGTCGGGCTGCGCCGGCCCGACGACTGGGAGACGATGCTGGCGCCGATCCTCGCCGTCGTCACCGAGGAGTTCGCCGGCCCCGAGGAAGCGCCGGCAACGCCCGTGGGGTCGGCCGGCGGGCCGGCGTGGCTGTCCGGCGGCCCCCGTCCCGCCGCCGCCGAGGACGGCCGCCGGCTCACCCGCCTGGAGCAGGCGTGGCGCGACCTCGGCGCATTGCGCCCCGCCGACCGGGGTGACCTCCCGCAGGTGCTCGACGCCGCCGCCGGCCCCGACGCCGCCCGCCGCCAGGTGGCGGCCAACCTGCTTCGTGAGGCCGACCCGGCCGCCGCCCGGCAGGCCTGGTCCCGCCTCGCTGCCGATCCGGTCCGCGCCGTCCGGCGGGCGGCGGTGGACGCCATGGTCGACGCCGGCCGGAGCGAGCTGCGCCCCCTGCTGGAGGCTGCCCTCGACGACGCCGACGCCTGGGTGCGCTGGAAGGCCCTGCGGGGGCTGGCCGAGCTGGGGCCGGCGCCCAGCCGGACCGCCATCGCGGCCCGGGCCGAAGACCCGGACTTCCGTGTCCGCCTCGAGGCGGCCGCCGCCCTCCGTTCGACGTGACCCTCCAGTCCCGCGTCCAGGACGAGGACGGCGTGCAGCCGGCCCAGGCGCCCACGCTCGCCGACCCGGTCGCCTACCTTCGCCGGCTGCTCTCGAGCGGCCGCTTCCGCAAGGACAGCGGGCTCGGCCGCATCTACCACCCCGGCAGCGTGTCCCTGCGGGAGAACGCCCCGGCAGACAGCCTCCACATCGTCATCCACCACGACCACATCTCGGCCCATGTCGACAAGGTGTCGCCCCTGGGCGAGAAGCCGGGCTACTCGTTCCACCGCGCCGCCCTCCACAACGCCGTGGGCGCGGCCCAGGACCTGGTGCGGCTGCTGCGGGGCCGCAAGGGCGACCACCGCTCGCACCTCGACTGCGAGTGGGTGTGGGACGGCTACGAGCCCACGCCCGACCCCGCCCACCTGCTGGACCCGTCCGCGTGGAGCGTGCACCTCGAGGCCAGGGTCGCCGGAATCCTTGACGACGCCCGCATGCGCAAGGCGTTCGACACCGTCGTCGGCCACCGGCCGGTCGACCACGATCCGGTCCGGGTGGTCTCGTGCCACGCCGACGAGGACCTGGACGCCGCCCGGGACGGCCTGCTCGCCGAGCCCGTGGCCGTGAACCAGTGGCCCCCCCTGCAGGCCGTGCTGGCCCACCACCCCGAGGGCGACGTGCTTCTGCTCAACGTCAACCACGCCGCCGGCGACGGCTTCAGCGCCGTGCGGGTCCTGGAGTCGATCGCCGCCGCCTACGCCGACGCCGGCCCGCCGGCGCCCGCCCTCGACTTCCTCGCCGTCAACGACCTCCCGGTGCGGCCGGCGTCCAGGCCGGTGTCGGTCGTGGAGGGCTGGTACCGGGTCGCGGTGGAGAAGGTGCGCGACGCCCTGGCCAACCCGGCGCGCCTCGCCCCCGATCACCCGGCCGACCGGCCCGGGTACGGCCTCCACTTCGTCCGCCTGTCGGTGGCCGACACCCGGAGGGTGGCCAACGTCCACCGCCAGGGGACGGCACGCAACCTGCTGCTGGCCGCCCTCCACCTCGCCATCGGCGAGTGGAACCTCGAGCACGGGACGCCAGGCCGTCGCATCGGCGTGCTGGTGCCCGTCGACCTCCGCCCCGAGGACTGGCGCCACGAGATGGTGGGCAACTTCTCGGTGACCGCCCGGGTGTCGACCAGCCGCCGGCACCGATCGGGCGCCCGGGCCGCCCTCAAGGTCATCACGGCCCAGAAGACCCGCAACAAGCGGGTCCGCACCGGCGTGGCCCTGCTGGCCGCCCTGGAGCGCAACGGCCTGCTGGCCCTGTGGGCCAAGCAGTCCCTGGTGGTGCTGCAGCCGCTGACTCGCAACAAGGAGGTCGACACCGCCATGCTGGCCAACGTCGGCTGGCTGGACGAGGCTCCCTCCTTCGGCGCCGAGGCCGGCGAGACGACGGCGATGTGGTGCTCGCTTCCGGCCCGGGCGCCGCACAGCCTCTGCGTCGGTGCCGTCGTGGTGGGCGGGCGGCTGCACCTCACGTTCCGCTATCCGCACCGTCTGTTCGACGCCGGCGCCGCCCGCCGGTTCGCCGAGTCCTACGTCGAGCACGTCATCGCCGTGGCCGAGCGGCGGTGGTGACCCGAACGTCTCGCCCGCTCAGTTGCCTCCTTCGTCGACCAGGACCGTCCCCCCGGTGCGCCAGTAGAACCCGTCCCGGCGCTCCAGCAGCTCCTCCTCCACGAGGTGGCGGCGGAGGGCGGCGTAGTCGGCGTGGAAGCGGCCGAGGATGTAGTTGACCTGCTCCTCGGGGAAGGTGCGGCCGGGCTCGAACTGGCCGGCCAGGAAGTCGAGCACTACCAGCCGCTTCGTGCGCTGGGCCGGGATCTGCGCCAGCCTGCCGTCGACCAGGTAGTTGCGCAGGACTTCCGCCTGGCCGACGGTGGCGCCGAAGTCCTCCGGCCGGCGCTGGTGCCGGGCGGACGCCGCCTGCCGGGCCGCCTCCTTGAACCGCTCCGCGGTCACCCGCAGGCCGCCGGCGCCCGTGGCCTCCACCAGCCCGCCCCGGATGAGTCGGTCCAGGGCCGTGGTGACCGACTTCGGGTCGAGGCCGGTGGCGCCGGCGACGGCCGTAGGCGTGGCCGCCCCCAGCACGATGGCGGCCACGACCTTCAGCCGGCCCTCCTCGGCGAGGAGGCCGACCAGGGCTTCGGGGCCGGCGTCGCTCATAAGCTCACGGTACCGCCGATGAGTCCGGCGGCGGTCCGACGTCTGGACGGCGAGACATCGTTCAAGCACGCAAAGGAGCCGCCATGCCCACCCGTGAGACCGCCCCGAACGGGGCACCCTGCTGGGTCGACCTCATGACCTCCGACGTCAACCGAGCCCGGGCGTTCTATGGCCAGCTGTTCGGCTGGACATCGAACGAGCCCAGCGAGGAGTTCGGCGGGTACTTCATGTTCGAGAAGGACGGTGTGCCCGTCGCCGGCGGGATGCCGGCCATGCCCGACGCCGGCCCGCCCGACATCTGGTCGATCTACCTGTCCACCGACGACGCCGAGAAGGCCGTCGAGGTGGCGACCGCCAACGGGGCCCAGGTGATCGCCCCGCCCATGGACGTCGCCGACCTCGGGAGGATGGCGGTGCTGATCGACCCCACCGGCGCCGCCATCGGCATGTGGCAGCCCAACACCTTCCACGGCCTGACCGTGCTGGGCGAGACCGACACGCCGGCGTGGTTCGAGCTCCACACCAAGGACCACGCCAACGCCACCGCCTTCTACCGCACCGTCTTCGGCTGGGACACCAGCACGCTCCACGACACCGACGAGTTCCGGTACACCACGGCCAACCACGGCGACGACCAGGTCGCCGGCGTCATGGACGCCGCTGCGTTCCTCCCCGAGCACGTGCCCTCGCACTGGTCGGTGTACTTCGCCGTCGAGGACGCCGACGCCGCCATCGCCATGGTGACCGAGCTCGGCGGCTCCGTCGAGCAGCCGGCCGAGGACACGCCGTACGGCCGCCTCGCCACCGTGGCCGACCCCATGGGCGCCCGCTTCAAGCTGCTCGGACCGAACAAGGGCTGACCCCTCGGCGTTCTGGTTGCACTTACCCGCGCATACGGTGGGTAGGTGCAACCAGTTCGGGTCAGTTCGTGGCCTTCGCCTTCCGGAAGGCGACGTTCAGCGCCTCCTGCGCCGGCGCCGAGCTGGCCGCCATCAGGGCGGAGATGTCCTCCTTGGCCGCCTCGTAGCCGGGCTCGCGAGAGACGTGGGGGTTCTTGTAGCGCCAGGCGTAGTTCTCATTCGCCGTCGACAGGGCCATGTGGAACACCGTTTCCCGGCCCTTGAAGTTGCGCTTGAACCGGTTGAGGCGGCGGCGCTTCGAGTAGAAGGTGCGGTACGCCGTGGCCAGGCCGGTCTCGAGCTGCTCGGCCGTCATCCTGGCCGGCTCGAACACGCAGCTGTACATGTTGTACCGCTTCCAGTCGAACGTGGTGATGCGGTCGTCGGCCAGCATGCGGGCGTAGGTGGCGGTGCCCGGATAGGGCGTGAGGATCGAGAAGTGGGCCACGTCGACGTTGATGTTGTCGACGAACTTGGCCGTCTCCTCGAAGCAGTCGGGGCCCTGGCTGTCGAAGCCGAAGATGAACCCGCCCTCGATGCCGGCGCCGGCCTTGTGGACCTTGGCCACCAGCTCGCCGTACTCGCCGGGGCGGTTCTTCTTGTTGCACTCGACCAGGGCGTCGCGGTCGATGCCCTCGAAGCCGATGAACATGGTGCGCAGGCCGCTGCGGGTGGCCATGTCGAGCAGCTCGGTGTTGCGGGCCAGGCCGATCGACGCCTGGGCGCCCCAGCGAACCTTGACCCCCGACGACAGGATGGCCTCCGACAGCTCACCGCAGTAGTCCAGGTCGGCGGCGAGGTCGTCGTCGAGGAAGAAGACGTAGGCGAACTCGCCCAGGTGCTGGCCCACCTTCTTGAGGACCTTGATCTCCTCGATGACCCGCTCGGGTGGGCTGTGGCGGGAACCCCGGCCGTTGATGCGGATGACCGAGCAGAAGTCGCAGTTGAAGCGGCAGCCCCTGGTGGTCTGGAGGGTGTTCAGGGGGGCGTAGCGGGCGATGGGCCACTTGTCGAGGATGTCGGCCCACTCGTGGTTCATGGGCACGGCGTCCATGTCCTGGAAGCTGCCCTGGTACATGCGCTGGAGGTTGCCGGCGGCGGCGTCGGCCAGGACGGTGCCGAAGATGGTGTCGGCCTCGCCGGAGACGACGGAGTCGCAGTGGCGCAGGGCCTCGATCGGGATCAGCGAGGCGTGGACGCCGCCCAGGACGACGGGCACACCCTTGGCCCGGTAGGCGTCGGCCAGGCGGTAGGCCTGGGGGGCGATCGACGTCCAGACGGTGAGGCAGGCGAGGTCGGGGACCTCGTCAGGGAGCTTCTGGAAGTTCTGGTCGATGACCTTGGGCTCCCAGCCGGCCCGGCGGGCGTGAGCGGCCAGCACGAGCAGTGCCATGGGCGGCATGCGGTGGCCGAACGTCTGATGGATGCCGGTACCACCCCACTTCGGGATGACGAGGTGGACGAGGGGCTTGTCGCGCTTGGCCGCTGGCACGTACGTACGCTACGCCCTGAACCGCACCCGTAGCTCGTCGAGGCCGCGGATCACGTAGTGGTCCCGGTAGGTGGGGTGCTCGGTGGCCAGCTCGAGGTCGGGGAGCCGGCGCAGCATGGTCTCGAAGGCGATCTGGCCCTCCAAGCGGGCCAGGGCGGCTCCGAGACAGAAGTGGGGGCCGCCGCCGAAGGCCAGGTGGCGGTTGGGGGTGCGGCCGACGTCGAGGCGGTCGGGGTCGGGGAACTGCTCCGGGTCGCGGTTGGCCGCCCCCAGGATGGCGACGGCCTGCTCTCCCTCGCGCACGATCTCCTCGCCGATGCGGACGTCCTGCTTGGCGATGCGGGCGGTCACGTGCACCGGGCTGTCGTAGCGGAGCAGCTCCTCGACGCCGGTGCGCACCAGGGACGGGTCGTCGCGCATGCGGGCCAGCTGGTCGGGGTTGCGCAGCAGGGCCAGGGTGCCGTTGCCGAGGAGGTTCATCGTCGTCTCGAAGCCGGCGACGAAGAGGAGGGTGGCGGTGCTGAGCAGCTCGGCGTGGGTGAGCTTGTCGCCCGCCGTCTCCGCCGCCAGCAGCGCCGACAGCAGGTCGTCGCGAGGCTCGGCCCGGCGGGCCTCGACCAGATCGGTGAAGTACTGGAAGAGGTACATGCCGGCGACCATGCCCCGGTCCATGGCCTCCTTCTCCAGGTAGCCGTCCAGGAGGCGGGAGGCGTCGGCCGACCACGCCTTGAACTTCTCCCGGTCCTGGCCCGGCACGCCCAGCAGCTCGCAGATGACGACGGTCGGGAGGGGATAGGCCAGGTCGCCCAGGACGTCCATCTCCCCGGTGTCCACCACCGCGTCGAGCAGCTCGTCGACCAGTGACTGGATACGGGGCCGCAGGGACTCGACCATCCGGGGCGTGAACGCCTGGCTGACCAGGGACCGCAGCCGGGTGTGGTCCGGCGGGTCGAGGAACATCATGAGGCTGGAGCCGACCTGGCGGACGGGACCCATGGCCGAGGCGTCGGGCCCGTCGGTGAGCAGCGCGGGGTTGGTGCTGAACCTCGGGTCGCGCAGGAGGGCGGCGCTGTGGTCGTGGCGGGTGAGGATCCAGCTGCCGTCGGGGGCGTGGTGGACGGGCTCCCGTTCCCGGATGAACCGGTAGATGGGGTACGGGTTCCCCCGGTTCTCGGGCAGCATGGGGCTGCTGAGGTTGGCCTCGGCGAGGGCTGCGGCCAGATCGGTGACGGCCATCGGTCCATCGAACCACAGGGAGATCGCTATCGGGCCGCGTTGGAGTGTGGTGACCGGCCTGGTGGGTGGCTGCCTGCTGGCCGCCAGCCTGCCCCCGGTGGGGGCGTGGCCGCTGGGGCTGCTGGGCGCGGCGCTGCTGTTCGTCGCCCTGGAAGGGCCCCGGCGGTGGGCCGTCGGGCTGGCCGCCGGCGCCGGCCTGTACGTACCGGGCCTGTGGTGGATGCGGGACTTCAGCCTGCCCGGCTACGTGGTGGCGACGCTGCTGCAGGCAGGCATCCTCATGGCGGGGATGTGGCTGGTGTCGGGGCGGTGGCGGGCGCTGTCCTTCCCCGCCGGCCTGGTGCTCGTCGAGGCGGTACGAGGGACGTGGCCGTTCGGCGGGCTCCCGATATCCGGCGTCGACCTCGGCCAGGTGGGCGGGCCGCTGGAGGGAGCGGCGCGCATCGGCGGGCGGCTGCTGCTGGTCGGGTTGGTCGGCGCCGGCGGCGTGGCCCTGGCCGAGCTGGCCCGCCGGCGATGGGCGGCGGCCGGCGTGGCCGCTGCGGTGGTCGTCCTGGTCGCCGGGCTCGGGGCGGTGGCGCCGGACGGGTCGGTCGACCGCCGGCTGACCGTCGCCGTGGTCCAGGGCGGCGGTCCCCGGGGTGTGCGGGCGGTGGCCCGGGACCCGGCACCGGTGTTCCAGCGCCACCTGGACGCCACCGCCGCCGGCGTGCGGGCGCCGGTCGACCTGGTGCTGTGGCCGGAGGACGTCGTCGACGTCGAGGGTGAGATCGCCGGGTTGGAGGAGGGCCGCACGCTCGCCGCCCTGGCCGACTCGCTGGACACCACCCTCGTCGCCGGCGTGGTCCAGGACGAGCAGGGCCGGCGGTTCCGGAACTCGGCCGTGCCCTGGGGGCCGGACGGGACCATGTACGGGCGCTACGACAAGGTCCACCGGGTGCCCTTCGGCGAGTACGTGCCGGCACGGGGGTTGTTCGAGCGCATCGCCGACCTCTCGGCCGTGCCCCGAGACGCCCTCGTCGGCGAGGGGCCGCCCATCCTCGACACGCCGGCCGGTCGCCTCGGCGTCGTCATCAGCTACGAAGTGTTCTTCCCCGACCGGGTGCGCGAAGCGGTACGGGAAGGGGGCCGCGTGGTGCTGGTGCCGACGAACGCCTCGTCGTACCGGCACGAGCAGATCCCCGCCCAAGAGGTCGCCGTCGCCCGGCTACGGGCACTCGAGGCCGGGCGCTGGGTGGTGCAGGCCGCTCCCACCGGCTACAGCGCGGTGATCGACCACCGGGGCCGGGTCGTCGAGCAGGGCGGACTGGGAGGCGCCGAGGTGCTGACCGCCGGCGTCGACCTGCGCACCGGCCGTACCCTTTTCGTGGCCCTCGGGTCGGCACCTTGGGTCTTGGCCGCCATCGCTGCGATTCTACTGAGTAAACTTGAGTGGGTACGGAGCAGGTTTGTTGACCAGCCTGGCCGGGAACCGGTATCATAAGCCGCAACGAAGCGAACTCGACCAAGGAGGTTGTCTCTCATGCTCATGCGTTTCGACCCCTTCCGTGACCTCGACCGGCTCACCCAGAACCTGTGGGGCACCGGCGAGGTCCGCCGGCTCAACGGCGTGCCCATGGACGCCTACCGGAAGGGCTCGGAGTTCGTCGTCCACTTCGACGTACCGGGGATCGACCCCGACACCATCGAGCTCACGGTGGAGAAGAACGTGCTGACCGTCAGCGCCGAGCGGGCCCGCCACTGGGGCGACGACGCCGAAGAGGTCGTCGTGGCCGAGCGGCCGGTCGGCAGCTTCAGCCGCCAGCTGTTCCTGGGCGAGACGCTCGACTCCGAGCGCATCGACGCCACCTGCGAGAACGGGGTGCTCACGCTCCGAATCCCGGTGGCCGAGGCGGCCAAGCCCCGCAAGGTGTCCATCACCTCCGGCCCCGGCAACGGCCAGTCCACCGCCATCCCGGCGCAGTCCACGTCGAACTAGCCCCCGATCTGGTTGCACCTACCCGTCACAATCGCGGGGAAGTGCAACCAGATCGTTTGATTCCCGGCTCGGGCGCGGTCAGGCTCGTCCACCGTGCCCGAGCCTCTGCGCGTCTGCCTGCTGGCCTACCGGGGCAACCCGCATTCGGGTGGGCAGGGGGTCTACGTCCACTACCTGAGCAGGGAACTGGTCGCCCTCGGGCACCACGTCGAGGTGTTCAGCGGCCCCCCGTTCCCGCGACTCGCACCGGGGGTGGCTTGCCTCGAGGTGCCGAGCCTGGACCTCTACCGGCCCGAGGACCCCTTCCGCACGCCGGCGCTCCATGAGTTCCGCGACCTCATCGACGTGGTCGAGTTCGCCACCATGTGCGCGGCCGGGTTCCCCGAGCCTCTGACCTACAGCCTGCGGGCCCGGCGGGCGCTGCGCAGCCGGCGCCACGACTTCGATGTCGTCCATGACAACCAGTGCCTGGGCTACGGCCTGCTCGGGATCGATCTCCCGTTGGTGGCCACGATCCACCACCCGATCACCGTGGACCGGGCGGTGGAGCTGGCGCAGGCCGCCGGCTGGCGCCGGCAGCTCCAGGTCCGCCGCTGGTACGGGTTCCTCCGGATGCAGAAGCGGGTGGCCCGACGCATCCCCCGGGTGGTGACGGTGTCGGAGTCCTCCGCGGGCGACATCGCCGCCCAGATGGGCGTGCGCCGGGACCGGATGTCGGTCGTGCCCGTGGGGGTGGACACCGGCCTGTTCCGTCCCCTGCCCCACGTGCGCCGGGTGCCGGGGCGGCTCATGACCACGGCCAGCGCCGATGTCCCGCTGAAGGGCCTGGTCCCCCTGCTGGAGGCGCTGGCCAAGGTGCGCACCGAGCGCCACGCCGAACTGGTGGTGGTCGGCCAGCCCCGCGACGGCAGCCTGGTGCCGGCCACCATCGAGCGCCTCGGCCTCGAGGGAGCGGTCACCATCGCCGGCGTGGTCGACAACCTGCGCATGATCGAGCTGTACGCCGAGGCCGAGGTGGCGGTCGTGCCGTCGCTGTACGAGGGCTTCTCGCTGCCGGCGGTGGAGGCCATGGCGTGCGGGCTGCCGCTGGTGACGACCACCGGGGGGGCCCTGCCCGAGGTCGTGGGGGCCGACGGCGAGTGCGCCTGGCTGGTCCCGCCCGCCGACGCCGGTGCCCTGGCCGGCGCCATCGTCCGAGCCCTCGAAGACGCCGAGTCGCGGGCCCGCATGGGCGCCGCCGGCCGCGCCCGGGTGCTGGACCGCTTCACCTGGCGGGCGACCGCCGAGGCGACCGTGGACGTGTACCGGGAAGTCATCTCCTGCTGACCGTGGACTTCCCCCGGCTGGGGCTGCAGGCCGGCGACCGGCTGCTCGACCTGGGCTGCGGCGCCGGGCGCCACGCCTTCGAGGCCCACCGGCGCGGCGCCCACACCGTCGCCTATGACCGCAACGGGGCTGACGTGAAGGACACCGCCGCCGTGCTGGGCGCCATGCGCTTGGCCGGGGAGGCGCCGGCGGACGTCCTCGGCACGGCCGTCAACGGAGACGCCCTCCTGCTCCCGTTCGCCGACGGGGCCTTCGACCGGGTCATCGCCGCCGAGGTCCTGGAGCACATGCCGGCGGACGCCGCCGCCATGGCCGAGCTGGTCCGGGTCCTGCGGCCGGGCGGCACGCTGGCGCTCACCGTTCCCCGCTGGTTCCCGGAGAAGGTGTGCTGGGGGCTGAGCGAGAGGTACCACGCCCCTCACGTCCCTGACGGCCACGTCCGCATCTACACCCGCAGCCGCCTGGCCTGGCTGGTGGTGGAGGCCGGCCTGCGGCCCACTCACTCGCACCACGCCCACGCGCTGCACAGCCCGTACTGGTGGATGAAGTGCGCGCTCGGCCTCGACCGCCCCGACCGCTGGCCGGTCCGCACCTACCACCGGTTCCTGGTGTGGGACATCATGCGCCGGCCCCTACTGACCAGGGCCCTGGACCGCACCCTGAACCCGGTGCTGGGCAAGAGCCTCGTCCTGTACGCGGTCAAGCCGCGGTCGGCCCGGGAGGCCGGCCCGGTGGGCATGCACGGGGCGAAAGCCCCGTGAGCGTGGACTGGATCGCGTCGGTCCAGCAGGCCGACGGGATGATCCCCTGGTTTCCCGGCGGGCACGGCGACCCGTGGAACCACGTGGAGGCGGCCATGGCCCTCGTCGCCGGCGGTCGCAGGTCTGAGGCCGAGGCCGCCTACGACTGGCTGGGCCGCACCCAGCGCCACGACGGCGCCTGGCACCAGTACTACCGGGGCGGCCAGGTCGAGGAAGCCACCCTGGACGCCAACGTCTCCCTCTACGTGGCCACCGGAGTGTGGCACCACTTCGTCGCCACCGGCGACGCCGGCTTCCTGGAGACGATGTGGCCCGTGGTCGAAGCGGCGGTGGGCTTCGTCCTCGGCCTGCAGACGCCGCGGGGGGAGGTCGTCTGGGCCCGCCACGCCGACGGCACGCCGTGGTCGTTCGCCCTGCTGACCGCCTCCTCCAGCACCTACGCCAGCCTCCGCGGCGCGGTCAAGGTCGCCGCCGCCCTCGGCCACGAACGGCCGAAGTGGGAGGAGGCCGCCGGCCGCCTGCAGCGGGTCATCGCCGGCGAGCCGGCCGGCGCCTTCCTGCCCAAGGACCGCTGGTCGATGGACTGGTACTACCCGGTGCTGACCGGCGCGGTGGCCGGCGGCGCCGCCCGGGCTCGCCTGGCCGCCGGCTACCACCGCTTCGTCATGGAGGGCCTCGGCGTGCGCTGCGTCGCCGACAAGGACTGGATCACCGCGGCGGAGACGGCCGAGTGCGCCATGGCCCACCTCACCGCCGGCGACGCCGGCACCGCCGCCCAACTGCTCCAGTGGGCCGAGCACCTCCGCCACGACGACGGCAGCTACTTCACCGGCATGGTCCACCCCCAGCGCCACCTGTTCCCCGCCGGCGAGCGATCCACCTACAGCGCGGCGGCCATCACCCTGGCGAAGGCGGCCCTGGCCGGCGCCGGCCCCCTGGTGCCGGCGCTCAGCGCGCCCGCGCCGGCCGGGCCCGGACGTGCATCCGCTCGCCCTGGGCGCCGAACAGGCTGAGGAACTCCACCGGCTCGGCGCGACATGGAGGTCATCGGCGTGCGTTCGGCTCGCGCAGCCAGCTGTGGTGGGACCTTCCCCCGCGCGATGACTGCCCGGAGCGGCGAGGTCAGTCGACGTGTGTCGCGGTGGCGTGCATGGCTTCGGAGTAGTGCTCGGCGAACAGCTTGGCGATCAGCTCGCCCCGGCTGCTCACCCCGACCTTCTCGAACACCGACTTGATGTAGTCCCGCACCGTGTGGGGCGAGAGGAAGAGCTCGGCGGCGATGTCGGGCGTGGAGGAGCCCCGTGCGATGGCCCGGACCACGTCTCGCTCGCGGGGCGACAGCCCGTAGGCCTCGATGATGATCGGCGCGATGTCGGTGCTCTTGGCCGGCTCGACCACCACGGCCACCGCCCCGTCGGCCGCCCCGCCCGCCAGGCAGGAGGCGTGGAGGACGAGCCAGCGGCCGGAGCGGTCGCGGAGGCGCAGCCGGGCCTGGCCCTCGTCGAGGCCGGCGGCGATGGCCTTGGCCCGGGCCAGCAGCGGGACGATGGGGACGGCCGACCGCAGGTCGTCGGTCGCCGGGTGGGCCAGGTAGTCGACCCACGGGGATGAGCCGTCGACCGGGCCGCCGTAGATGTCGGCCAGCCACCGGGTGGCCTCGCTGTTGGCCGAGACCAGAGCGCCGCCGGCGTCGAACATCAACAGGCCCGGCGCGCTCGCCAGCGCGGGTGCCGGCGCCGCCATCACCACCCGGTTGCGGACCGCCGCCCCTACCACCCCCGACATCGCCGCCATGAGGGCCACCTCGTCGGAGGTGAACGGCCGGCGCCCCCTCTCCCGGTACAGGGCGGCGAAGGCCCAGGTGTTGTCCCCGGACCGGAACGCCACCCGCAGCTCGTCGTCGTAGCCCTGGGGCGCCACGAAGCTGCGGTAGCGGTTGCTGCGCAGCGGCATGTCGTCGGTGGCCGCCCGCAGCGACGCCGCCGGCGTGGTCTGGCGGGCGAGGTCCCGGTACATGACGGCGTCGTGGTGGTGGAACTCGCCGTCCCAGAACACCTGGCAGTAGCCCTCGTCCATGGCCTCGAACCGGGCGGGGGCCACGGCCAGCAGCGTCGACGGGTCGACGCCGAACCACATGGCGCCGTCGAAGGGCACGGCCCGCCGCACCTCGTGGCTGAGCGCCTCGAACAGCTCCTCACCGGTGGACGTACGGGCGCACGCCCGCTCGATCCCCTGCACGACCCGCGGGTCCCCCGACACACTGCTCACGAGGCTGACGGTACTCCCGGGGTCAAGGGCTCGCACCCCCTCGATTGGGGGGTTTCGGGCCGCGAACTTCCGCCCGGACGGGGGGTACCGCCGGCGCCGGCCGAGGAGCAGGGTGACGGCATGCAGACACCGACTGTCCCCACCACCACCCCCGTGGCCATCGCGCCCGAGACCTTCCTGATCCCGCATCTGGCCCCCGTCGGCCCGGAGGGGTTCGTTCACGTCAACTCGATGCTCATCCGGGGCGAGGAGCCGATCATCGTCGACACTGGCGCCCCCATCCACCGCGAGACCTGGCTCGAGAAGGTCTTCGGGCTCGTCGACCCCGAAGACGTCCGCTGGATCTTCCTCTCCCACGACGACGGCGACCACACGGGGAGCCTCCACGACGTGCTCGACGCCTGCCCGCAGGCGACCCTCGTGACCAACATGTTCGCCGTCGAGCGGCTCAACCTCGAGCGGCCGCTGGACCTGCGCCGGATGATCTGGCGCGACCCGACCGAGAGCTTCGATGCCGGCGACCGCCGCCTGCGCCTGGTGATACCACCCATTTTCGACGGGCCCACCACGCGTGCCCTCTACGACGAGCGCACGGGCGTGCTGTGGGCCGTCGACTCCTTCGCCGCCGTCACCCCCGGCGCCGTCCACGAGGTCGCCGACGTGCCGCGGGACCTGTACGACGACACCTTCCAGATGTTCAACAGCCTGATCTCGCCGTGGCACCAGTGGCTCGACCCTGCCGCCTACAACCGCCACGTCGACACGGTGGAGAGCCTGCGGCCCAAGGTCGTGGCCTCTGCCCACGGCATGATCCTGCGGGGCGACGACATCCACGACGCCTTCGACCGGGTGCGGGCCATGGCCGGGCAGCCACGGACCATCCCGCCGGGCCAGTCGCTCCTGGACGAGCTGCTGGCCACGGTGATCGCGGCCTGAAACACCGACCGCCGGCGCCGGCGCGGAGGGCGCGACTGGCGCCGGCGGTCCCCGGCGGCCAGGATGAACCGTGGAAGCAGTCCCGTACCTCTCCCTGGCCGCATCGGCGGCCGCCTTGGTCCTCGCCGCTTACTTCTTCGGGGTGGTGAAGAAAGCCGACCCGGGCACGCCCCGGATGATCGAGCTGATGGAGGCGATCCAGAGCGGCGCCCGGGCGTTCCTGCGCCGCGAGTACACCTGGGTGGCGGGCTTCGTCGTGATCATGGCGGTCCTCATCTTCTCCTTCCTGGACTACGGGCGGCCGTGGGGCACCGCCGCCTACCTGATGGGCGCCGGCCTCTCGGGACTGGCCGGGTTCATCGGCATGACGGTGGCCACCATGGCCAACGCCCGCACCACCCAGGCGGCGCGGTCCGGCCCACAGGTCGCCCTGCCTCTGGCGTTCCGGGGTGGCGCGGTCATGGGCTTCTCCGTCGCCGGCCTCGGCCTGCTCGGCCTGTCGCTCTCGTACATCGTCTTCGTCGACGTGCTGGAGGTGGACCAGCCCTTCCAGGTGGTCACCGCCTTCGGGCTGGGCGCCAGCTCCATCGCCCTGTTCAGCCGGGTGGGCGGCGGCATCTACACCAAGGCGGCCGACGTGGGCGCCGACCTGGTGGGAAAGGTGGAGGCCGGGATCCCCGAGGACGACCCCCGCAACCCGGCCACCATCGCCGACAACGTGGGCGACAACGTGGGCGACGTCGCCGGCATGGGCGCCGACCTGTTCGAGAGCTACGCGGGGGCCATCATCGCCCCGATCGCCCTCGCCGCCTTCGCCTTCAACTTCTCCGACGAGCTCCGCCAGAACGCCCTGCTGTTCCCGCTGGCCGTCGGCGCCTTCGGGATGCTGGCGTCGATCATCGGCGCCTTCCTGGTGAAGTCCAGGTCCGACGCCACCACCCGCGACCTCGGCCGGTCCCTGCACCGGGGAACCAACGTGGCCGCCGGCATCACCGCGGTGCTGGCCTTCGTCTTCGGCTACGTCTTCTTCAACGACGTGGAGGCGGTCGAGAACTGGTGGGGCTTCCCGGTGGCGCTGGTGGCCGGCCTGTTCGTCGGCATGGGCATCGGCTTCGTCTCCGAGTACTACACCTCCGACCACTACGGGCCGGTCAAGCGGATCGCAAGGCAGAGTGAGACCGGGCCCGCGACCACCGTCCTCAGCGGCGTCTCCGCCGGCCTCCAGTCGGTGGCATCGGCCGTCGTCCTGATCTGCGTGGCCGTCGCCGTCGCCTACTGGGCCGCCAACCAGGCGGTGCCGGGCGAGGACATCACCGGCATCTACGGCATCGCCATCGCCGCCATCGGCATGCTGGCCACCACCGGCGTCGTGGTGAGCGTCGACGCCTACGGCCCCATCGCCGACAACGCCGGCGGCATCGCCGAGATGGCGGGCCTGCCGCCCGAGGTCCGCAGCGTCACCGACTCCCTCGACTCGCTCGGCAACACCACCGCGGCGGTGGCCAAGGGGTTCGCGGTCGGCTCGGCCGCCATCACCGCGCTGGCCCTGTTCAAGGCCTTCGAGCAGGCGGTGGTCGACGCCGGCTCGGAGATCAGCCTCGACATCGGCGAGGTGTCGGTCTTCGTCGGGCTGTTCCTCGGGGCCATGCTGCCGTTCCTCTTCGCCGCCCTCACCATCGACGCCGTCGGCCGGGCGGCCAACAAGATGATCGAGGAGGTCCGCCGGCAGTTCCGGGAGATCCCGGGGCTGCGTGAGGGCAAGCCCGGTGTGGTGCCCGAGTACGCCCGCTGCGTCGACATCTCCACCGGTGCCGCCCTGCGGGAGATGCTCATCCCCGGGGGGCTGGCGATCGTGGTGCCCCTCGTCATCGGGTTTATCAGCGTCGACGCCCTGGGCGGGTTCCTGGCCGGCGCCCTCGTGTCCGGCTTCGCCCTGGCCATCTTCATGGCCAACGCCGGCGGGGCGTGGGACAACGCCAAGAAGTACATCGAAGCCGGCGCCCACGGCGGCAAGGGCGGCGGCGCCCACAAGGCGGCGGTGATCGGGGACACGGTCGGCGACCCGTTCAAGGACACCTCCGGGCCGGCGATGAACATCCTCATCAAGGTGATGACGATCGTCTCCCTGATCTTCGCGTCGGCGTTCGTGTGACCTAGCATTCGCGCCGGTGCTGCAACCGACCGAGGTTCTACTGGCGGTGGGCGCTGAGGCGCTCGAGGAGGGCCGGTGGGCCGACGCCCAAGTGGCGTTCGCCGGCGCCCTCGAGGTGGCCGAGACCGGCGATGCGCTCCTCGGGCTGGCCGAAGCCAAGTGGTGGCTCGGCGACCTCTCGGCGTCGGTGGTGTGCCGGGAACGGGCCTTCCGGCTGTTCAGCGACGCCGGCGACGCCTTCCAGGCCGCCGGCGCCGCCCTGGCGCTGACGGGCGACTACGGCAAACAGTACGCCAACCCGAGCGCCGCCGCCGGGTGGCTGGCCCAGGCCACCCGCCTCGTCGAGGCCCACGGGTTGGAGCCGTTGCGCGGCTGGGTCGTCTTCGGCGCCGCGTTCAACTCCGGCGACCCCGTCGAGGCCGAGGCTCTTGCCCGCGAGGCCCATGAGCTCGGGCGAAGGGGCGGCGACCGCGACCTCGAGCTGTGCGCGCTGAGCCTGGTCGGGGTCTCGCTCGTGGAGCAGGGCCGGGTCGCCGAAGGTGTGCGCTGCCTCGACGAGTCGATGGCCGTGGCGCTCGGCGCCGCCGGCCGGCCGGACACGGTGGTCTTCACCAGCTGCATGATGATGACCTCCTGCACCCGCTGCGCCGAGTTCGCCCGGGCCGTGCAGTGGGTCCGGGCCACCTCCGCATTCAGCGAGAAGTACGGCTGCCCGTTCCTCTATGCCGAGTGCCGCATCCTCTACGGCGAGGTCCTCCTCGCCACCGGCGACTGGCGGCAGGCGGAGGCCGAGCTGATGGTCGGGTTGGAGATGACCAGGGGCATGGTGCCGGCGCTGCACCGGTTGGCGGTCGCCGGGCTGGCCCGGCTCTGGCTGGCTCAGGGCCGGACGGAGGAGGCGGACCGGCTGGTGAGTGGGCTCGGCGAGCACACCGAGACGGCGCCGGTGCTGGCCCGCATCCACCTCCAGTGCGGCCGCTCCGGCGCGGCGGCGTCGATCCTGCGCCGGCGGCTGGCGACGATCGGCGAACACCGCCTGGAGAGCGGCGTCGTGCTCGAGCTCCTGGGCGAGGCGGAGCTGGCCGAGGGCGGCGTAGAGGAGGCAGTCCGGCTCGGGCGGCAGCTGGCCGAGCTGGCGGCGTCCACCGGCTGCGAGCTGCTGCGAGCCCGAGGTGAACGCCTGCTCGGCTGGGCCACGGCCGCCGCCGGCGACCCCGCCGGCGCCCGGCGCCATCTCGACGCCGCGCTGGTGGCCTTCGCCCGGCTGGAGATGCGCCATGAGGCGGCGCGCACCCATTACCTCCTGGCGGAGACGCTGCGGGAGGAGGAGCCCGACGTGGCCGTCGCCGAGGCCCGAGCGGCGCTCGCCGCCTTCGAGGATCTCGGCGCCGGCAGCGATGCCGACCTCGCCGCGTCGCTCCTCCGGCAGCTGGGGGTGAAGGCCGGCCGCCTCGGGCCCCGGAACGAGACGGTGCTGACCAAGCGGGAGGCCCAGGTGCTCAGCCTCCTGGGCGAGGGGCTGTCGAACCCCGAGATCGCCGCCCGCCTCCACCTCAGCCGCAAGACCGTGGAGCACCACGTGGCCCACGTGCTGGCCAAGCTCGGGCTGCGCGGGCGCGCTGAGGCGGCGGCCGAGGCCGTCCGCCGGCTGGGGGCCGGTTCCGCCGGGAAATAGGTGAGCTCACCGATGCCCGGCGAGCACCTCCGTGCGACGCTCACGCCGAGGAGGTAACCCACATGACAACGACCACCACACTGGACGAGGCACGCATCGAGGAGTTCGCCGGAGAGCTGTTCGGCCACTTCACGAGTGGGATGATCACCCTGCTGGTCGACCTGGGCCACCGCACCGGGCTGTTCGACGCTGCGGCCGAGGGCCCCGCCTCCAGCGAGGAGCTGGCCGCCCGCGCCGGCCTGCAGGAGCGCTACGTGCGGGAGTGGCTGGCGGGCATGGTGACGGGAGGGATCGTCGACTACGACCCCTCCTCCTGCACCTACACCCTGCCGGCCGAGCACGCCGCCTGCCTCTCGGGCAGCGGGGCTTCCAACCTCGCCGCTCTGGCCCAGATCAACACCCACCTGGGCAAGCACCTGCACAAGGTGGCCACCGCCTTCCGGGAGGGCGGCGGCGTGCCGTACAGCGAGTTCCGCCCCGAGTTCACCGACGTCATGGACGCCGCCGGCCGGGGCACGTACGGCGAGCTCCTCGTCGACGCCTGGCTCCCGCTGGCGCCCGGCCTCGTCGACCGCCTCGCGGCCGGCGCCCGTGTCGTCGACATCGGCTGCGGCACCGGCTTCGCCGTGATCCTCATGGCCAAGGCCTTCCCCGCCTCGACCTTCGTCGGCTACGACCTCGCCGAGGACGCCATCGTCCGGGCCCGGGCCGAAGCCGAGGCCGCGGGCATCACCAACGCCCGCTTCGAGGTCTGCGACGTCGCCACCCTGACCGTCGACCAGCCCTTCGACGTCGCCATCTCCCTCGACGCCATCCACGACCAGGTCAACCCCCGGCTCGTCCTCAGCCGCATCCACGACGCCCTCGCCCCCGGCGGGATCTACCTCATGGTGGAGCCGGCGGCGTCGAGCAACCTGGAGGACAACATCGCCAACCCGCTGGCCCCCTGGATGTACGGGGCGAGCACGCTGCACTGCATGACCGTCTCCCTGGCCCACGGCGGCGCCGGCCTCGGCACCGCCTGGGGGGAGCAGCGGGCCCGGAAGATGCTGGCCGAGGTCGGGTTCGCCGAGCCCGCGACCCACCCCGCTCCCGGTGACCCCATCGACACCATCTACGTCACCACCAAGCCGGTCACCCCTTGAGCTCGACCAGGATCACGTGGGTGTCGGTCAGACCGCAGTTCTCGCCCACGTGCTCCTGGGCCGGCAGCCACATGACCTGACCGGCGTCGAGGGCGACGTCGCGCACGCCGGCGCCGGTGTGGACCTTGCGCTGGAACGAGGAGACGGCGCACACCACGCTGTCGGGATGGCGGTGGCGGTTGGTCCTGGCGCCGGGGGTGTCCTTGTACTCCAGCACCCGCACCCGCTCGTTCTCGAAGACGGCGACGTACTTGTCGGGGTCGGTGACGGTGGGGTCGTCGCTCATGGTCCGCTCCTTCGATCGTGCGCCGTGGCAGGCTACTTAGCAGAGTCACACTCTATAAAGAGGGTACGAGGCGTGGCCGAGCCGGTAAAGGGGAAGACGGAGGCCGGTCGCCGGCGGGAGGAGCGGGCTCGGCGGACGCGCCAGAGGATCGTCGCCGCCGGCGTGCGCCTGTTCCTCGAGCGCGGATATGTCGCCACCACGGTCGAGGCCATCGCCGGGAAGGCCGGCGTGGCCCCGGCCACGATCTACCAGGCGTTCGGCACCAAGCACGCCGTCCTCGCCCGCGCCCTCGACGTCACCATCGCCGGCGACGATGCCCCCCTCGCCCTCCTGGAACGGGAGTGGGTGGAGCAGGTGGCCGGAGAGAGCGACCCGCGCCGCCGGCTGGAGGCGGTCGTCCGCCATGCCGCCGGCGTCGCCGTCCGTACCGCGCCGATCAAGGAGGTCATGCGCGACGCCGCCGCCACCGAGCCGGCGGTGCGGGACCTGATCCGCCAGGATCACCGGCGCCGGCGCCGCACGCAGGAGGCGCTCGTCCGCCTCGTCGCCGGCGACGACGCCGGGCTCGACCCGGACGCTGCGGCGACGACGTTCTTCGCCCTCGTCAACAGCCACAGCTTCGTGGTGCTCAGCGCCGAGCTCGGCTGGGACGCCGAGGAGTGGACCGGCTGGCTCCTCGGCGTCCTGCACCGGGAGCTCTTCGGGCAGACCTAGTGGCCCATTTCGTAAGTCCGGTGGATGTATCGCCGAGCGCTCGGCGTCGCTGGCAAGGCGCACCGGAGCCCCGATACTCGTGGCGTCTCAGGGCGAGGAGCAACGCAGCCAGCGGCGGCGAGAGCCGGCGAGACGCCACTGGGACTTACGAAATGGTCCACTAGATGCCGGTCGCCAGTCCGATGACGCGCTCGACGGCGTGCGGCACTGCCGCCAGGGCCGGCCCCGACAGGGGGGCACCGGCGTCGAAGCCGGCGGCCCCGATGCCCACCACGAAGGCGGGCGGCACCCGGCCGAAGGCGACGCCGGCGAGGTGGCACAGGCCGGCGGGGTCGAGGTGGTGGCTGAACGGGCCGGGCCCGCCGCCCAGCGACCGGTGCTCGACCTCCGCCCAGTCGACCGCTCCTGCCGCCACGCCGACCCGGGCGTCGACGATCACGACCACCGACGCGGCGGCGACATCGACGGCGAGCTCCGGCGTGAGCTGCATGGCGCTGCGCACCGTGGCGCCGGCGAGACGTCCGTCCTGCTCCACCCGGGCCGCGACCGCCGGCCCGATGCCGTCGTCGCCCCGTTCGGGGTTGCCGACACCGAGCACCAGCGGCCCCGGCGTCATGGGCGGGCCACCGAGTCGAGCAACCGGCCGGCGGCGTCGCGCACCTCGACCTCCAGCGGCATCTGGCCCATGGCGTGGGTGGAGCAGCTCAGGCACGGATCGAAGCAGCGGATGGCGGCCTCGACCCGGTTCAGCATGCCCTCGCTCAGGTTGCCGGCATCGACGTAGCGCGACGCCGCCTCGGCCACGGCCAGGTTCATCGCCTCGTTGTTGTGCCCGGTGGCGATGACCAGGTTCACCCAGGTCACCAGCCCCTGGTCGTCGACCCGGTAGTGGTGCATCAGCGTCCCCCGGGGCGCCTCGGACACACCGACGCCCTCGTTGCCGTTGACCTCGGCCAGCGACTGCACCCGCCGGTCGAGGATGTCGGGCTGGGACAGCAGCTGCCCGATCATGGTGATGGCATGGAGGATCTCGATGAGGCGGGCCTCGTGGTAGTGGAAGGAGCCCTGCGGGGTGCGACCGACCCGCTCCCGGAACTCGCCCAGGCGGTCGTCGGCCTCGTCGCTGCCCAGGCGGTCGATGACGTTCAGGCGGGCCAGCGGCCCCACCCGGTACGTGCCGGCGGGGTGGCCCAGCGCCTTCCAGTACGTCGACTTCAGGTAGGTGTCGTCGTGGGCCACCTCGCCCAGGTAGTCCCAGTAGGGCTTCGGGTCGATACTGTCGGCCAGCAGCTCGCCGCCGGCATCGACCACCCGGAGCTCGCCGTCGGAGTAGGCGGCGTTGCCGGTCCCGTGGACCAGGCCCATGGACAGCATGGGCGCCGAGCCGAAGGCGGCGGCCTCGTCGGCGAAGGCGGCCAGCCGGGTGCGGTACCACTCGAGGCCGCGGCGCACGGCGCTGCGGGCCTCCGGGACGGCGGCCAGGATGCCGTCGCGCTGGTCGGGCTGCAGCGGGTGGCTGACCCCGCCGGGGACGACCCAGCCGGGGTGGATGCGCTTGCCGCCGAGGATCTCGATCACCGTCTGCCCGAAGCGGCGGAGGGCGATGCCGTCGCGCGCCAGCTGGGGGGCGGCGGCGGCCACGCCGAACAGGTTGCGGCTCGACACCTCGCCGTCGAAGCCGAAGAGCAGGTCGGGCGAGGACAGGTGGAAGAACGACAGGGCGTGGGACTGGACGATCTGGGCCAGGTTGATGACCCGCCGCAGGTCGACGGCGACCGGCGGCGGCGACACGGCCATGATCTCGTCGCACGCCTTGGACGACGCCACCATGTGGCTCACCGGGCAGATGCCGCAGATACGGGCCATGATCGCCGGCATCTCGTGCATCGGCCTCCCGACGCAGATGCGCTCGAAGCCGCGGAACTGGGTGACGTGGAAGCGGGCACCGGCCACCTGGCCGGCATCATCGAGGGAGATGGTGATCTTGGAGTGACCCTCGATGCGGGTCACCGGGTCGATGACGATCTCGCCGTGCTGGCCGTGCATCAGCCGAACCGGAGGGGTCGCTCGGGCGGTGTGTCGATTCCGAGCAACCGCAGCAGGGTCTCGTGGATGACGTCCGCCGACGGTGGGCAGCCGGGAAGGAAGACGTCGACGGGCACCGCCTTGTGAACGCCGACCGACGACTCCAGCAGGGTCGGGACGGCCTTGTGCGGGATGCCCGGGTTCACGTCGACGTTCTCCAGGTAGGCCCGTTCCAGCAGCGGTCGGGCACCGATGGGATTGCGCAGGGACGGGACGTTGGCAGTGACCGCGCAGTCGCCGAAGGACACGAGCGTCTTGGTGCGGGCCCGCACGACCTTGATCTTCGCCACGTCGTCGGTGGAGGAGACGGCGCCCTCCACGAGGCACACGTCGACGCCGTCGGGGTACTCCTTGATGTCGACCAGCGGGCTGTAGACGAGGTCGGCGTGCTCGGCCAGGTCGAGCAGGCGCTCGTCCATGTCGAGGAAGCTCATGTGGCAGCCCGAGCAGCCGTCGAGCCAGACGGTGGCGAAGCGGGGCCGGCTCACCGGCGACCGTCCGCGTCGGTGCGCAGGTAGGGCAGGAACGGCCGGCGGTGCTTGGCGCCCTCGGCCACTGCCCGCCCCTTCTCGAACAGCGCACCGGTCGGGCACACCTGCACGCACTTGCCGCAGCTGGTGCAGGTGGTCGACTCACCCCACGGCGTGCCCAGGTCGGTGACCACCCGTGCGTCCAGGCCCCGGCCCATCACGTCCCAGGTGTGGGCGCCCTCGACCTCGTCGCACACCCGCACGCAGCGGGTGCACATGACGCAGCGGTTGTGGTCGATGCCGAAGAGGGCGTGGGTGGCGTCGACCTCCAGCTTCGGGTTGACCGCCGGCAGCTCGAAGTGGGTGAGGCCCGCCTCCACGGCCAGGTCCTGGAGCTCGCACTGGCGGTTGGCCACGCAGATCGAGCAGATGTGGTTGCGCTCGACGAACAGCATCTCGATGATCGTCGCCCGCCACTCGGCCAGCTGGTCGGTGGTGGTGGTGACGACCATCCCCTCCTCGACCGGTGTCATGCAGGCGAGTCGGGGCCTGGTTGAGCCGGTCACGTCGACCAGGCACAGCCGGCACGCCCCCACGTCGGAGAGCCCGTCGAGGTGGCACAGGGTCGGGATGGACACCCCGTTGTCGCGGGCGACGGTGAGGATGGACTCGCCGGCCGAGCCGGCGACCTCCCGGCCGTCGATGGTGAGGGTGTGCACGGTCACGAGATGAGCTCCTGGCAGGCGCCGGCGGGGCAGGTCCGGTCGACGATATGGGCGGCGTACTCGTCACGGAAGTAGCGCAGCGTGGAGAAGACGGGGTTGGGAGCGGTCTGGCCCAGCCCGCACAGGCTGGTGGCGGCCATCATCGACGACAGGCGCTCCAGCTGGTCGAGGTCGGCCATGGTCGCCGTCCCGCCGGTGATGGCGCCGAGCAGCATCCACGCCTGGGTGGTCCCCACCCGGCAGGGGATGCACTTGCCGCAGGACTCGTCCCGGCAGAAGTCCATGAAGTAGCGGGCCACGTCGACCATGCAGGACGTGTCGTCCATGACGATCATGCCGCCCGAGCCCATGATCGATCCCACCCCGGCCAGCGACTCGTAGTCGAGCGGCATGTCGAGGTAGTCGGACGGGATGCACCCGCCGGAGGGGCCGCCGGTCTGCACCGCCTTGAACGGGCGGTCGTCGACGATGCCGCCGCCGATGTCGAACACCACCTCCCGCAGGGTGATGCCCATGGGGACCTCGATGAGGCCGGTGTTGCGGACCCGGCCGGCGAGGGCGAAGACCTTGGTGCCCTTCGACGTGGCCGTCCCGATGCCGGCGTACCAGGCGCCGCCCCGGCCGACGATCGCCGGCACCGCGGCCAGCGTCTCCACGTTGTTGATCAGGGTCGGCGCGCCCCAGAGGCCGGAGGTCGCCGGGTAGGGCGGGCGCGGCACCGGCGTGCCGCGCCCGCCCTCCAGCGAGGAGATCAGCGCCGTCTCCTCCCCGCACACGAAGGCGCCGGCGCCCACCCGCACGTCGACCGTGAACGAGAAGTCCTCCTCGGCGATGCTCCCGCCCAGCCACCCGGCCCGCTCGGCCTGGCGGATGGCGGTCTTCAACCGCGACAGGGCCAGCGGGTACTCGGCCCGGCAGTACACCACGCCGTGCGACGCCCCCACCGCGTAGCCGGCGAGGGCCATGCCCTCCAGCACCCGGTGGGGGTCGGACTCGAGCACCGAGCGGTCCATGAACGCTCCGGGGTCGCCCTCGTCCGCGTTGCACACGACGTAGCGCTCGGGCGCGCCGGCCTTGGCGACCGTCTGCCACTTGAGCCCCGTGGGGTAGCCGGCGCCGCCGCGGCCGCGGAGGCCCGAAGCGGTCACCTCGGCCAGCACCTCCGCCGAGGACATCTCCTGCAGGGCGGTGGCCAGGGCCCTGTAGCCGCCGGCGGCGACGTAGTCGTCGATCGACTCCGGGTCGACCCGCCCGAGGTTCTCGGTGACCACGCGGACCTGGCGGGCGAAGAACGGGTCGGGCGCGACGGCGGGGGCCGCCGGGTCGGCGGCCTTCAGTGACTCGACCAGGCCGGACAGGTCCTCGGGCGAGACGTTGCGGTGAAGCTGCCCCGTCTCCGGCACCGAGACCAGCGGTCCGGCGGCGCACAGGCCAAGGCAGCCGACGCGCTTGACGGCGACGTCGGTTACCCCGGCGGTCTCCAGCGCGTCGACCAGGCCGGTGTGGACCTCGCCGGAGCGGCCCGACAGGCAGCTGGCCGCCTCGCACACCGCGGCAGTCGCCCGGACGGGGCCCGCGGGGGCCAGGTTGGCCAGCCGCCGGCGGCTGGGACGCGGTGGCGCCTGCTCGGTCACGGTGCTGAGGCCTCGGTGGCCGGGAGGTCGCCGAGGCGGGCCACGGCGCCGGCGGGGGTGACCCGGCCCGACGCCTCCCCGTCGACCACGACCACCGGGGCCAGCGAGCAGGCGCCGACGCAGCGGGCGGTGAGCACGGACATGCGGCCGTCGCCCGTGGTCTCGCCGGGCTTGACCCCGAGGGCGGCGTCGATGGCGGCCAGGATGCCGGCGGCGCCGTTGATGTAGCAGGCCGTGCCCGTGCACACCACGCAGGTGTGCTCGCCGGCGGGCTTGAGGGTGAAGTAGGAGTAGAAGGTGGCGACGCCGTACACCTTCGACGGCGGCACCCGGAGCGACTGGCCGACGTACGCCAGGGCGTCGACGTCGATGTAGCCGAACGCCTCCTGCACCGCGTGCAGGACCTCGATGAGGCCGTCGGGCTTGCCGCCCAGCCGGCGGATGCGGGAGTCGACGGCCCGCCAGCGCCGGTCGTCGGACGGGGGTGACGGGTGAGCCGGGCGACCGGAGGAGCGTCGAACGTCACGGCCCGCCGGGGCCTCGAAGGCGACCTGCATCCGAGCCACGGTAGCGCGCGGGTCCGAAACGCCCTCTGCGGACGTGGGCCCTATGTGGGCTCGAACCGGATGAGGGCGCGGTCGACGTTCCGGGCGTCGGCCGCCGTCAGCCGGCGGCCCGGCGCCATGCGGACGCCGACGGCCCGCAGCGAGCCACGGTCCTCGGCCAGTGCCTGGAGGGCGACGGCGACATCGACGGGATCGTCGTCGAGCGTCGCCACCGCTCGGCTGCGCCGGCCCCGGTGCCAGACGTTCACCATGCGGCCGCCACGGAAGTTCTCCCGCCAGGGCGCCGGCGTGAACACGGCCGGTTCACCGTCGACGGTGTGCCAACCGACCGGTACCCGGTAGCGCCGGCCGCTGTGGCGGCCGTCGAACTCGAGCAGGGCGAAGGGCCGGACGAGCCGGCCGGCGGGGCTCCGCAGCAGCGTGCGCATGACGGGGTTCATCATCCGGATCAGCAGGAGTGGTGGGCGGGCGTCCTGGGCCAGGGTGCCGTTCACGCCGGCCGCTCCTCGCCGACCACCCGGCCGACCGCTGCGTTCACGCCCCCCGTGCCGGCGTCGACCGGCTCGAGGTAGAAGCGGGCCCACGCCAGCGCGTCGCCCGCGGTGCCGAAGATGATCACGCCGCGAAGGATCTGCTGCTCGCCGTCGGGGCGGGTGCCGCCGAGCTCCCATTCCGACCACACCACCTCGCCGTCGACCGCGGTCCGCAGCACGGCCGCAGTGACGTCGGGGAGGCCGGAGAGGATCCGGGCCCAGTTGGTACGCACCTGCTCGCGGCCCTCGAAGCCCCGCAACGGGTGGGCCGGCGTCTCGTTGCGATAGTCGGCCGTGAAGCAGGCCACGATCGCGTCGAGGTCGTGGTCGTCCACCGCCCGCCGCAAGCGCTCGACAACTGTCCGAGGGTCCATGCTAATCCGATCTATTCGACTAGAATGAAATCATTCTGAAGCAGCCCACGACGGAAAGCAAGAGGCCCCGTACCTACGACTCGAGCGCCCGCCAGGCCCGGGCCGAGGCGCAGTACGAGCGCACCCTCGAGGTGGCGCTCCGGCTCTTTCTCGAGCACGGGTACACCGGAGCCACGGTCGAGGCCATCGCCGGCGCCGCGGGCGTGTCGGCGGCCACCGTGTACAAGTCCTACGGCGGCAAGTCGGCTCTGATCCGCGAGCTGTGCTCGCGGGCGCTGGCCGGCGAAGGGGCGGCGCCGGCCGAGGAACGGTCGAATGCGCTGCGTGCGTCAGGGGACGGCCGAGAGGTGGCCGAGGGCTGGGGGGCATTGGCCGCCGAGGTGAGCCCCCGGATATCGCCGCTGCTCCTGCTCCTCCGGACGGCCGCCGCCTCTGACGCGGACGCAGCCGGGCTCTACGACGAACTGGATGCCGCCCGCCTGGCCCGCATGGCGGACAACGCCCGGTTTCTCGCCGGCGCCGGCCACCTCCGGCCCGGTCTCACCGCCGCCACCGCCCGGGACGTGCTGTGGTTCTGCACGTCACCAGAGGCCTACGAGCTCCTCGCCGTCCGCCGTGGATGGTCGGCGGCCAGGTTCGGCCGGTTCGTCGCCGACACCATCGCCGGCACCTTGCTGCGAGACGGTGCATAGGGCCGCCGGCCCGAGGCCGCGCACCGTCGGCTCGCCACCCCCGCCCAGAAGGGCCGCTCGGCCCCTATCCCGACCAGCGGTAGACGTTGGTGTCGCGCTGGACGAACCCGAGCCGGGTGTAGAGGCGGTTGGCCGCCTCACGCGAGGGGCGCGACGTCAGGTCGACGGTGCGGGCGCCCACCGCGCAGGCGCGGTTCAGCGCCTCCCGGCAGAGGACCTCGGCCACCCCCTTGCCCCGCGACGCCTCATCTGTCACCACGTCCTCGATCCATGCCCGCACGCCCGTGGGGATCCGGAACAGCACGAGGGTCAGGCTGCCGACGTAGCCCTTCTCCGGGTCCCGTGCCATCAGCAAGACCGTCGCCGGCGACCGCACCATCTCGGCCAGCTCGGCGCCGCCGGGCGCCGGCGCCGAACGCGAGAGCTGAGGAGTCAGCTGCCGGAACGCGGCCACCAGCTCGGGGGTGACCGCGGTCGCTTCCTCGACGACGATCGGCACGGCTTAGAGGGCGGGGACCGGCTGGGGCGGCGGGGGGCCGGCGTAGTGGGCGCTGGGGCGGATGAGCCGGTTGTCGGCCGCCTGCTCGAGGATGTGGGCGGTCCAGCCGATGACCCGGCTGGAGGTGAACGTCGGCGTGAAAAGGGTGCGGGGCAGGCCCACCTTGTCCATCACCACGCCGGCGTAGAACTCGACGTTGGCGTAGAGGTTGCGGCCCGGCTTGAGCTCGGCCAGCACTTCGACGACCGTCTTCTCGACCTTCTTGGCGAAGTCGACCATGTCGCCGCCGAGGCGGGTGGCCACGTCGCGCAGCATCAGAGACCGGGGATCGTCGGTCTTGTAGATGCGGTGGCCGAAGCCCATGATCCGCTCGCCGCGCTCGATCGACGACCGGATCCACGCCTCGGCCTTGTCGGGTGTGCCGATCGCGTCGAGCATGTCCAGCGCCCGGCTGGGCGCACCACCGTGCAGCGGGCCCGACAGGGCGCCGATGGCGCCCACGACGGCCGAGCCGACGTCGGCGCCGGTGGAGGTGATGACCCGGCCGGTGAAGGTGGAGGAGTTGAACCCGTGGTCGGTGGTGGAGATGAGGTACTGCTCGATGGCCCGGGCGTGATCGGGGTCGGGGACCTCGCCGGTGAGCATGTAGAGGTAGTTGGCGGCGTAGGGCAGCTCGGGGTTGGGGTCGATGGGCTCGAGGCCCTGGTTGAGGCGGTAAAGGGCCATGATCAGCGTCGGCATCACCGCGCTGGTCTGCATGGCGTTGGCCCGCAACTCCTCCTTGGGGATGTCGAGCCAGGACTTGAAGTCCAAGGCGTAGGCCAGCAGCGAGTAGGCGGTGCGCAGGGCGTCGAGGGGGATGAAGTGCTCGCCGGCGGTGGCGATGGCCGGAAGAAGGTCCTTGACCGACGGTGGGATGTCGCGCAACGACCGGATCTCGTCGGCGAAGGACTCCCGCTCCTCGGGGCTGGGCAGGTGGCCCTGGTACATCAGGTGCCACACGTCCTCCAGCGAGCGCCGCTCCGCCAGCTCCACCGCGTTGTACTGGCGGTAGTGGTAGAAGCCCTCCTGGCCCCGGACGTCGCCGACCTCGGTCTCGGCCACGACCACGCCTTCGAGCCCTCGGCGGGCTTCGATGGCTCCCGGGTGCTCGACCCGCAGCACCTGGGCCAGCGAGAGCATGTCGCGGATGGACACGAGGCCGACCAGCTGGCCGTTGTCGACCACGGGAAGGTGGCGGTAGCCGTGGGCGGTGAGGTTGTCGAACGCCGACAGGACCGTGTCCCCAGGGGCGACGGTGCCGGCGCTGGGCGTCATCCAGTCGGCCACCGTCGCCGAGGCCAGGTCGGCGCCGGCCGCCGACGCCCGGACCAGGTCCCGCTCGGTCAGGATGCCGACGGGCGTGCCCGGGTCGACGACCACGACTGAGCCGACGCCCCGCTCGATCATCCTTGCCGACGCTTTGGCCAGTGCGTCGTCGGAGGACGCGGTCAGGACGTCTTTGGTCATGACGTCGGCAACCGTGCGTTCCTTCGCTCCGTTAGCCATCCGACCTCCTCGTCTCAGCCAGGGCATCGTATCGGGCCAGTTCGGGCGCCCACCGAACGCGGCGGCGAGGCCGAGGATGCAGGCGACCCCGCCCGAGACGACCGAGAAGCGGGGCCCGGGTGACCGCCGCCACCGCACGGCCTCGGCATCGCCGAACTGCGGCCCGCCCGTGACCACCGCGATGTGGACCGACGACAGCCGGCCGCGCAGCCCGTCGGGCACGGAGAGCTGCAGGATGGTGTACCGCCGAGACGACGTCGGCGGCGCCGGCCAGGGCCAGCCGATGTCGATGAGGAACGTGCCGACCAGGAGCTTGCGGCCCCGCACGTAGCGCAGCCCCTCGGCGATCGACGACAGGCTGGCCCGGGTGCCACCGCCCTCGGGCGGCTGCGGACGGATCAGCATCAGGGCCAGGACGGCGGCGCCGAAGCCGGCCACGTCGATCCAGTAGGCGGCGGCCAGGCTGACCTGGCTGATGATGAGGCCGGCCAGCGCCGGCCCCGCCACCTGGCCGACCTGGAACCGGATCTGGCCGAGCGCGGCGGCCGGCGGGTACAGCTCCCGCCCGACGAGGTTCGGGATCATGGCATTGCGGGCCGGCAGGTCGGCGCCGGCCAGGCCGGCGGAGAGAGCGGCCAGCACGTAGACGGCCACAGCTCCGGCGACGACGAGCCGGCGTTGAGGGCGAGGCCGGCGCTGGTCGCGCCGAGAGCAACTGGTTGAGGAGGAGCAGCTTGCGGCGGTCGACGGCATCGGCGATGGCGCCGCCGGCCAGCGACAGGGTGACAAGGGGCACCACGGTTGCCAGCCCGATCATCCCGACGGCGAGCGACGATCCGGTCATGGTGAAGACCTGGAACGGGATGGCCACCACGGTGAGCTGGCGGCCCAGGTAGGACACGGCGTTGCCGGTGAAAAGGAGCCGGTAGTCACGCGACACCCGCAGGGGTGTCAGGTCGGCCAGCAGGCGGGGGCGGGCATCTCGTCGCGCCGGCCCGGCCATGGCGGGCATCCTTGCAGGACCCATGGAGGACCCGTACCGGCACAGCGTCGAGGCCTACGAGCTGCTCCACGCGGCGCGCGGCAAGGAGTACCGCCGGGAGGCCGCGGCCGTGGTGGAGCGGATCCGCCGGCGCCGGCCCGAGGCGCGAACGGTCCTCGACGTGGCGTGCGGCAGCGGCCTGCACCTCGCCGCCTTCCAGGGGCTGGGATTCGAGGTCGAGGGCGTGGATCTGTCGGCGGCCATGCTGGACGCAGCCCGCAGACGGCTGCCCGGCGTCGCCCTGCAAGACGCTGATATGCGGACGTTCCGGCTGGGACGGCGCTTCGACGCCGTCGTGTGCCTGTTCAGCTCGATCGGCTACATGGCGACCCTCGACGACCTGGCCGCCGCGGTCGCCACCATGGGGGAGCACCTGCTGCCCGGCGGCGTCCTGGTCGTCGAGCCCTGGTTCGAGCCCGACGACTGGCACGACGGAGCGGTGTTCTCCGAGGCGGCCCAGGCCGGCGACCTCGCCGTGTCCCGGGTCAGCCGCTCCTGGCGCGAGGGGGACCAGAGCGTGATCGAGATGCTCTACGCCCTAGCCACGCCCGCCCGCACGGGGTCGTTCACGGAGCTGCACCGCATGGGCCTGTTCACCATCGCGCAGCAGCTCGACGTCTACCGCGCCGCCGGCCTGACCGTCGACCACGAGCCGAAGCCAGCGCTCACGGACCGGGGCCTCTTCGTGGCCGTCAGGTAGCGCCGGCGCTCAAGCCGCTCCCCGCTCCGGCCGATCAAGACCCCGGAGGCGAACCATGGGCGCCACGGCGAAGAGGACGACGGGGCGGGCGCTGGCGCTCGCGTTCGCCTGCACCGCCCTCCTGGCGTCGGCCCTCGTCGTCGCCGCCGTCCGCAGCGACGTCCTGACCGGCACCGCCCCGGCGGTCGCCGCCGCGCCCGAGCCGTGCACCATCCCCGAGATGGCCGCCGATGTGATGCCCATTCCCGGCAACCTCGGGTCTGCGGTCTTCCAGCTGCTGACGGAGCCGATGCCCCCCCACCCCGACCCGGGGCCGATGCGGCAGCTCCACCACACCGAGTACCAGTCGCCGGCCCAGTACACCGAGTATTCGGCGACGCTCCTCGGCGCCAGCACGAGCGCGGCCTTGGAGGACAGCGGGTTCGTCGGGGGCGCATCGACGAGCTTCGAGGCCGGAGACCTCCTGTTCGGTGCCGAGGTACTCCAGGCCGGCTCGCCGGCGCAGGCCGCGGCGCTCGACCGCCGGCTGCTGACCGATGCCTGCCGGGCCGGTGTCGCCACGGGCATCCGCCCCCTCGCCGGCATTCCCGGCGGCGTGGCCTACGTCTACCACGACTGGGATTTCCCTCCCTATCGCGCCGCCTTCCTCGTGGGCGACACCCTCGTCCGGCTCCAGCTCTGCATCTGCGAGGACAACAGGGGAGATCCCTACACCGTCCTCGACGCATGGGCCCGTGCCATGCACGACTGGACACGAGCACCGCTGAAATGACCATCGCCCCGCCCCGCTCGATCGACGCCGGCGACGCCGGCGACGTCGAACAGGACGCTCCCCCCGACACCGCGGCCCTGGACCGGCAGGCCCACGGCTTGCGCCTCGCAGCCGCCCTCTTCCTCCTCCCCACCGTCGTGCTCGCGGCCCTCGCCATCGCGCAGCACCGGATGTACGCCCCGCTCCTCCGGGACGGGCTGCGGGCGCCCGCAGAGGTCGTGGGCGGCTCGATCTGGAAGTTCTCGGACCGCGTCCGGGTTGCATTCGCCACGCCCGACGGGCGTCTGGTCGAGGCCAGCATCCCTATCAACGAACTGTCCCGGCATCCCATGGGTGCCACGGTGGAGGTCGCCTACGATCCGGGAAACCCCCGGCGGGTCCGTACCGTCGAGGACTGGAACGACCCCTATGGCCTCCAGCTCGGCATGGCGGCGGGCTTCGCGCTGCTCTCCCTGGGCATCGCATGGCGCGGATGGCGGTGGCCCCGCCGGCTGCGCCGGGTCGCCGCCTACGCCACGACGCCGCGCCCTATGGTCCTGGCCTCGGTCACGGTCTCCGGCCGGGCACCCACTCATTGGGCCGTCCTCTGGGACCGCGACGCCCCGCCCTCGGCTCACCCGGTGCTGGCCTTCCGCCTCGCCGACGCCGACGATGCGCCCGAGGGTGCGGTCGACGTCGATGTCTTCGCCGAACGCCGGCGCAAGGCGGCCGGGTACGCCCGGACGCCGGACGGCGTGATCTGGCCGGCCGGCAAGATCCGACCGCTGAGCCGGGCCGTCCGCCGAGCGGTCGACAAGGCCGAACAGGACCTCCCCGATCCCGAGGACGACTGGCTCGGCCCCGCTGTCACTCCGCCCGCCGGCGCTGCTCTCCCCGATCTCCGGGGCGATCTCCCCCCGCTGCCACCGGAGCTCTTCAAGAAGGTCCGCCGCAATGACGGCTGGTCGCCCAAACGCCTCATCGGCCTCGTTCCGCTGGTGTTCGTCGTCACCGGGCCGTTCGTGTTGCCCGAGGTCGTGGAGTCCCGACGCCAGATCTGCCCGAAGCCCCCGCCGGCGACGCCCGGTGAGGCCGGCGTCCTGCCCGCTGGCGCCCTGGCGTCGACGCTCCCGACAACGCTGTCCGGATACACCACGGGGGCCGAACGGGAGCGGGGCATCGCCTCGTTCGCCAACCCGGCCACGGCCGCCGCCCTGGTCAACGCCGGCTTCGTCGGTGGGTACGAGCGGAACTTCGTGGCCGGCGCCCTCACCGTGAAGCTGGAGGTGTTCCAGTTCGACTCGGACCTGGGACCGGTCCGCTACGAGTCCAGGCGCCTCGCCAGCCAATGCACGTTCGGCCCCGACCGCCTCCCGGTCCCTGCCGGCGTCAGCGGCGCCATCCTTCCGGCCGAGCGCCCCATCCACCGGATGACCTTCGTCCGTGGCAGCCGTGACTACATCGTCAACATGGAGGGGTTCGGGGTGTCCGGGGAGGCCGAGGTGCTGGCCCGCCTGCTCGAGACCGCCCGCTGACCTCTCAGGGGTTGTGCATCAGGGAGCGGAAGCGGGAGCCCAGCCACGGCTTGCGCCCCCACGCCAGCAGCTTCCCTCTGGCGATGGCCGCCCACTGGCTCTGGCGGTTCGACGCCACGGGTAGGAGGGCGGCGGGGTCGGCGACGATGTGGCAGTCGACCCTGCGAGCCGCCGGCGCCTCGATGGACAGGGCGCCGTCGTAGGCGAAGTGGTAGCGGTTGGCGCCCCGGATGCGGATGTCGTAGGTGGCCCGTAGGCCGGCCGCCTTGGCCTGGTCGACCATGCTCCGAGGGTCGAGGGCGGCGATCACCGGCCAGATGAAGCCGTCGAACACCAGTGCGGCGTGGGCCGGGTCGATGGGCCACGGCCGGGTCGCGCTCGGGATCGGCACCCACGCCCCGCACCGTGAGATTCGGCCTGCCCCCAGACGTCGTCGAGCGGCGACAGGCTCGGGCGCTCGGCCAGCGCCGGCACCATGCCATGGAGGTCGGCCATGTCCTCCCGGGCCGGGCCGGGGACGATCACCAGGCCCTGGGTCAGGTGCATGGCGACGTCGCCGACCGTCCACCGGCCGGCGGCGTGGGCGCCGGGCTTCGGATCGATCGTACGAGGGCGGCCCCGCGCGCCTCCTCCTCGCGAGGGCGGCCAGCGCCTGGTCCCATTCGACACCCGGCAGGCTGGCGGCGCTCATGGCCGGGGACGCTATCCCGGCGCCGATGCGGGGATACGGGCCGGGCCGCCGGCGTGGACCAAGTCGTGCAGCACCGGGCCCGGGTCGCGGGCGAGGGGTGCCACGAAGCCGCGGTGGAACGCCTGGCAGCAGCGCCGGCTCAGCCATGGGCCGACCACGGGCAGGCCGAAGGGCCCATGGGACCCGGCCAGGCCCTCGCCGAGGCTGTCCAGCTGGCGGATGAACTGGCCCTGCGGCTCGAGCATCTCGACCAGCGCCTGGCCCACGGTCTTCCCCCGGTCACCCACCATCGGGGTGTCCCACAGGGTCTCGGCATCCGGCGCCTGCCAGTTCTGCGGCGGGTTGTCCGCCGCCACCGCCGGCACCCGCATCTCCGCCAGGAATGCCGGCCCCCCGGCGCCGGTCGCCCGCCGCACCTCCTCGTACAGCGCCTCGTCCCGCAGTGGCGACCCGGCCGCCCCGAGGCGGTAGGCGACCTCGATGTCGTCGTTGCCGGCCCGGACGGCGGCGAGTGCCAGGTCCGCCGTGACGCCCTCCGCGATGGAGCCGTCACCGAACACCGCGCCCCCGCCCTCGACCCGGAGGCCGTGGGCGTTGTCCCAGTCGTGGAAGCACCGGGCAACCAGATCGCCCACCGAGAGCTCCGGATAGGCGCTGGTGCGGCCTGCGAGCTCGGATTGCGTGCGGCGGTGCAGGTACCGCGGCGGCAGCAGCCGCATGGCTGCGCTGACCTCCCGAAGGGCAGCGGCGGTGTCGGACGCCACCCGGCGCTGGAGCGCGGTCCAGAACCCCGGGTAGCGGGCCTTCCAGTACCGGCGGATGGCGGCGACCGGCGTGCGCAGGTGCCCGGACGCGAAGGAGTCGGTGAGGTAGTGCTGAGCCGCCGCCTCCCGGGCCATGGCCCGGGAGAGGTCGCCCCGGCGCCGGCCGAGGTCCCACGCCGCATCCAGCGCCGCCCGGTGGAGATGGCGGTAGGCAGCCGGCGCCGAGGGGAGCCCGCTCCCGGTGGCGGCGTCCGACGGCCCGGGAGCCACGAAGTGGTCGTCGTTGACCGCAGCCAGCGACAGGTAGCGGTCGCGCACCGCACGCTCGACGTCGCTGCGATCGGCGCCGAGGCTGAACTCGAAGTGCCCGAACCGGCCATCCGGACCGAACCGGTGGTCGACGACACCCTCGTCGACCGTCGCCACCTTGAGGGCGGCGACGAGCTCGTCCCGGCTGCCGAGCCGGGTGCCGCCCTGGCCCATGGCCGCGGCCATGGAGAACAGCGCGTCGGGCGGGAAGAAGTCCCCGCTCAGCGCAACGACGTCACCGAAGGTGAGCCAGAAGGCGTCGCCGGGCGACTCGCCGCCGGCGTTCACCATGGCGCCGCCGGTGGCGGCGTCGCCGACGGCGCGGTGCTCGTGCGACCTCACGGTCCCTCAGTGCCGGCCGTGGAAGACGTCGGTCTCCGAGGCGTGCCATGCCGGGTGGTCGCCGGCGGTCTCCACGTTGAAGCCGTACTCGTACACCATGGCCCCGCCGTAGACGCTGCCGAGGGAGACGAGCAGGGCGATCACGACGGAGAGCACCCAGATGACGGCGCTGGGATAGGTCCGGTCGTAGTCCGCCAGGCGCAGGCCGATGTCGACCAGGGCCAGGACGGTGACCAGGACCATGATCGACGCATGGGCGTTGATGGTGCGACGGGCCTGGGTGCCCTTCTCCGACGACTTCCACCAGTCCCAGAACCCGGTGAGGGCGGCGAACACCGAGACGGTGGCGCCGCCGATGAACACGAAGGTGCCGGCCCGGAAGAAGTCCCGTGACCACCCGTTGTCCCGCCCCAGAAGGGAGATCACGTCGAAGGCGGCGGCGAGGATGTACGCGGCGACCGGGATGTCGGTGAGTGGCGGGTGCAGGGGCTTGCCCGCCCATCCCCTCGGCCCCTTGAACTTCCGCCCCCGCAGTGTGAGCGCGGGCCGGAACGAGAATCGCCTCATCGTCAGTCCTCCTCCTGTCCCCTCCAGACTATCGCTCTAAAAGAGAATGTAAAGAGTTTTAGAAGGTCTGATCTGGCTGGCAGTCAGGGCACCAGTAGGCGGTGCGCGACTGCTCGCCCTGGCCGCGTGACCTGATCGGCGTGCGGCACCGCCGGCAGGGCCGGCCCGTGCGGCGGTACACCCATCGCTGGGGCCGCCCGGGGGACGGGGCCGGCCGCCCGCTCCCATGGCCGCTCGAGCCCAGGCTCTCGCCCATGATGCGGGCCGCGGTCGAGACGAGGGAGTCGAGCTCCTCGTCGGTGAGCGACGAGACCGGTGCCCACGGGCTGCGGCCCTCCAGGAACAGGGCCTCGCAGCGCCAGATGTTGCCGATCCCGGCGACGACCCGCTGGTCGAGCAAGAGCTCTCCGAGCGCGGTCTCCGGGGGCCGGCGGCGGGCACGCCCGCGGATCTCCTCGAGGTGGAGCGGTCGGCCCAGGATGTCGGGGCCGAGGCCCGACAGCGACGGGTGGTTGGCCTCCGCTCCCGGAGCAAGCAGCTCGACGACCGGCGCGTTGAAGCACACGGCCATGCGGGTGCCGCAGGTGAGCGTCAGCCGGGCCTGGCCGGCCGGCCGCTGCCAGCGCTCGCCGGCGCTGTAGACGTGCCACGACCCCGTCATGCGCAGGTGGGTGTGCAGGACGTGGCCGGAGCCGAACCGGATGAGCAGGTGCTTGCCGCTGGCCTCCACCTTCTCCACCGTCTCGCCGACCATCGGCAACGCCGCCCCGGTGGCCTCGGTCACCTCCCGCCCGGCCAGCCACCGCTGCAGCGTGGAGGCGGTGCGGAAGAGGACGTCGCCCTCAGGCACTTCGGCCTTCAGGCACCGTACCGAACCAGCCCCCTCGGTGTCGGGACGAAGCCGGCCGCCTTCAGGACCGGTTCGAGGCCGTCGTCGTAGCGCTCCACACTGAGCCGGCGGAGCCGCCCGCTGGTGACGAGAGTGCCCAGCGCCGCCACGGCGGCATCCTCCCACGTGCCGTCGTGGGGGCGTAGGGCGACGAGACCCTTGGCGCCCTTCTCGACGTAGAGGCTGGGCATCCCGTCGAGGAGGACGACGTAGGCGCCGGCCACCCGTCGCGGGCCGTTGACCGGCCACGGGAGCGACAAGCCGTACACGTTGGCCGGGTCGGTGGCCGCCAGGACCAGCGTTGCCCTGGCGCGGTCGCGGCGATCGGCGCGCAGGCGGTCGACGGCGCCCGGCAGCGCGAACTGCGCCCCGCCGAGGCCGGCGACGAAGTACCCCCGCCGGCAGCGGCCGGACTCCTCCATGGCCCGCAGCACCGGGTAGACGCCGGCGAAGCCGCGGGGGTGGCCTTCGCCCCGGACGGCCTCTCTGGTCAGCACCCCGTGGCGGTCGAGGAGGGCGGTGGCCAAGGCGTGCCGGCGCTGGGTGGAAGTCACGTCGGTCGCCGGGAGGTCGGCCTCCACGAGCGACCAGCGCCCCTGGGCCTTGGGCGGGCCCAGGACGGTGAGCGATCCGACGCGGGGCCGGCCCGACCGTTTGGCGGCTCTGGCGCGGCTGCCGCCGGCGCCGGCGAAGGCCCGCAGGGCGGCGAACGAGTCGTTGGTGACCTCGCCCGCCCACACCAGGTCCCACAGGGCGTCGAGCGACGCCCTGTCGTCGATGCCCGACAGCTCGCGGAAGAACGAGGCGCCCCGGCGTTCCAGGAACTCACGCAGCCGGTCGTGGTCAGGACCGCTCGGAACCTCTCCGACCGCAGCCGCCCGCAGCAGGGGGGCCTGGCCCCGGAGGAACAACATCACCTTGCCGTCGTCGCGCCCGAGGGGACCGGCGCCGACCCACACCACCTCCCCCGCGGCGGCCAGCTCGTCCAGCAGGCGGGGCGAGTAGTCGGCCACCCGCGCCGCCAGCACGTCGCGCTCCAGCACGGAGGCGGGGATGGCCACACCCTGGAGCTGGCGCACCACTTCGAACAGCCGGTCGAGGCCCCGGGCCTCGGCGCCGACCCCTTGCCACGCCGCCAGGAAGCCGGCCAGGGCGCCGGCGTCGACCGGCTCCACCTCCTTGCGCAGGGCGGCCAGCGACCGCCGGCGCAGCTGGCGGAGCACGTCGGGGTCGCACCACTCCCGGCCCGAGCCGCCCGGGCGGAACTCTCCCCGGAGCAGGAGGCCGGCGTCGGCCCGGGCGGCCAGCAGCGACTCCACCACGCCGGCGGGCAGGCCGAACCGCAGCGCCGGCTCCTCCGTCCGGAACGGGCCGTGGGTGCGGGCGAAACGGGCGAGCAGCGAGCCGAGCGGGTCCTCGACCGGCGCCAGGAACACCTCGGGCAGGCCCGGCGGCGCCTGCACGCCGAGGGCGTCGCGGTAACGGCCGGCGTCCTCGGCCGCGACCAGGCGGGGCTCGCCGGCGATGCGCACCTCGACGGCCCGGCGGTCGCCGAGCAGGGTGGCGGCGAAGTCTCCCGTCGACCGTGCTCGCAGCTCCTCGACCGTGAGGTCGCCGAGCCGGCGCAGGAGGTCGTGGGCCTCGTCGGCGTCGCGGGCCCACCACCGGTCGTCGAGGGCCTGGAGGTTGTCCTCCAGCGCCTGCAGGGCATCGGGGTGGATCAGTTCCCGCAGCTCCTCGGCGCCGAGCAGCTCGGCCAGCATCTCCCGGTCCAGGGTCAAGGCCTGGGCCCGGCGCTCGGCCAGGGGGGCGTCGCCCTCGTAGAGGAAGTTGGCCACGTACTGGAACGCCAGCGACTGGGCGAAGGGCGAGGGCGAGGGCGTGTCGACCGACACCACCCGCACCGTCCGGGCCCGGATCGCCGTCATCAGCTCGGTGAGCGCGGGCAGGTCGAAGACGTCGCGCAGGCACTCGCGGTAGGTCTCCAGCAGGATCGGGAAGTCGCCGTGCCTCGACGCCACCGCCAGCAGGTCGGCGGCCCGCTGGCGCTGCTGCCACAGCGGCGTGCGGGAGCCGGGCCGCCGGCGGGGCAGGAGCAGGGCGCGGGCCGCGTTCTCGCGGAACCGGGCCGCGAACAGCGCCGAGTTGGCCAGCTCGCCGACGACCAGGGCCTCGACCTCCTCCGGCTCGAGGAGCACGGAGTCGACCGGCGGCGACTCGTCGGCCTCCGGCAGGCGGACGACGATGCCCTCGTCGCTCCACATGGTCTGGACCTCGATGTCCAGGCGGTCACGGGCCCGGGCCTCGATGGCCAGCGCCCAAGGTGCGTGGACCCGCCCGCCGAGGGGCGACAGCGCGCAGATCCTCCAGTCGCCCAGGTCGTCACGGAAGCGCTCGACGACGATCTGGCGGTCGGTGGGCAGCACGCCGCCAGTCGCCTGGCGCTCCTCGGCGAGGTAGGACCGGAGGTTCGACAGGGCGAGGGGGTCGAGCGAGCACCGCTCGGCGAGGGCGTCGTCCGTCCAGCCGTCGACCTCCCGCAGGAAGGCGCCGATGGCCCGGCCCAGCTCGGCGGGCCGGCCGAGGCCGTCGCCGTGCCAGAACGGCATCTTCCCGGGCTCCCCCGGCGCCGGCGTGACCACCACCCGGTCGCGGGTGATCTCCTCGATGCGCCAGGTGGTGGCGCCGAGCAGGAACGTCTCCCCCGCCCGGCTCTCATAGACCATCTCCTCGTCGAGCTCCCCCACCCGGTTGCCCTCAGGGGTGAAGACCCCGTACAGGCCCCGGTCGGGGATGGTGCCGCCGCTGACCACGGCCAGCATGCGGGCCCCGGCCCTCGCCCGCAGCGTGCCCTCGGCCCGGTCCCACACGATGCGGGGCCGCAGCTCGGCGAACTCGTCGGAGGGGTAGCGGCCGGCCAGCATGTCGAGGACGTTCTCGAGCAGGGCCGGCGTGCAGTCGGCGAAGGGGTAGGCGCCGGCCACCACCTCGGCGACCTCCTCGACCGTCACATCGTCGACCGCGCACATGGCGACGATCTGCTGGGCCAGCACGTCGAGGGGGTTGCGGGGGACCTTCGTCTCCTCGATGAGGCCGGCGACCATGCGCTGCGCGACCACGGCCGCCTCCACCAGGTCGCCCCGGTACTTGGGGAAGATGCGGCCCCGGGACGGCTCGCCCACCTGGTGGCCGGCCCGGCCGATGCGCTGGAGGCCGCTGGCCACCGACGCCGGCGACTCGACCTGCACGACGAGGTCGATGGCCCCCATGTCGATGCCGAGCTCCAGGCTGGAGGTGGCGACCAGGGCCGGCAGCCTGCCCGCCTTCAGCGAGTCCTCGATCTCCAGCCGCTGCTCCCGGGCGACCGAGCCGTGGTGGGCCCGGACGAGGTCTTCACCGGCGAGCTCGTTGAGGCGGGCGGCCAGGCGCTCGGCCAGCCGGCGGGAGTTCACGAAGATCAGCGTCGACCGGTGGCTGCGGATGAGCGCGAGCAGGACCGGGTGCATGGCCGGCCAGATGGAGTGGCGGGCCTCGGGGTTGCCGGCCGCCGGGCCCGACAGCAGCGCGCCGTCGCCGTCGTCGATCGGCTTGCCGAGCTCGGCCATGTCCTCGACCGGGACGATGACCTGGAGCTCCAGCGGCTTGCGCACGCCGGCGTCGACCACGGTGACGGGCCGCGGCCGGCCGGCGGCCCGGCCACCCAGGAACCTGGCCACCTCGTCGAGCGGCCGCTGGGTGGCCGAGAGGCCGATGCGCTGGGGCGGTCGCTCGGTGAGCCGCTCCAGCCGCTCCAGCGACAGGGCCAGGTGGGCACCCCGCTTGGTGCCGGCGACGGAGTGGATCTCGTCGACGATCACGTGCTCGACCGTCCGCAGCATCTCCCGGGCCTGGGAGGTGAGCAGCAGGTACAGCGACTCCGGCGTGGTGATGAGGATGTCGGGCGGGTGGCGGGCCAGGTCCCGGCGGTCGGAGGCCGGCGTGTCGCCCGTGCGGGTGCCGACCCGCACCGCCGGCACCGGCAGGCCCCGGCGCTCGGCCTCCAGGGCCATGCCCGCCAGCGGTGCCCGCAGGTTGCGCTCGACGTCGTAGGTCAGGGCCTTCAGGGGGCTGACGTAAAGAACACGGAGGGCTCCGGCCCCGGTGGGCCCCTTCGGGGCGCTGATCAGGCGGTCGAGCGTCCAGAGAAAGGCGGCCAGGGTCTTGCCGGACCCCGTGGGAGCGAGGATGAGGGTGTGGTCGCCCTTGCTGATGGCCTCCCAGCCCTGCTCCTGGGCCGAGGTGGGCGCGGCGAAGGCAGCCTCGAACCAGGCCCGGGCGACCGGCGAGAAGCGCTCCAGTGACGCCATCCGCCCTCCAGGCTACGGCGGGGGTGTGACAATGACGGCCTAACGGCCGCTCCCCCGCCGGCGGCGCCACTCTTCGATGCGCTCCTCCTGGGTCTGCTCGCGGGCCGGCCGCGCTGCCGCCGGCGCGGCCGGCGCCGCCGCCGGGGCACGCACCGCTCGCTCGCCGTCGCCACCCCGCAGCGCCATCAGCGCCCCCAGCACCAGCCCGTAGACACCGAAGGAGAGGGCGTACCACTCGGGCGTGAAACCCTTCTCGGTGACCAGCGGCTGCACCAGCGGCAGCAGGAAGTACTGGAGGAGGGCCCAGCCGGTGAGGGCGAACAGGAGCCCGGCCAGCGCCACCCGCCACCGAGCCTGGGCCCGCACCAGCGCCCCGAACACCGCGCCGAGCGCCACCGTGAGGACGAGGAGCACCGCCACACCCAGCACGAACGCCGGCAACGAGAACTCCAGGATGTTGGCCAACGGCTTGCGGCCGGCGACCAGGGTGGCGAGCACCCGTGGCGGCGAGTGCCACGGCAGGTCGAGGGCCGGCGCACCGACGAACATGGCGAAGCCGCCCATGACCAGCCCGGCCACCGCCCCGGCCGCCGCTCCTTCGAGCGGGCGCCGGCTCCGGGCCGGACCGATGCCGCCGACGGCCACGAAGGCGGCGCCGAGCAGCAGTGTGCCGATCAGGGCGTAGAGCAGGCTGATGCCGCCGGGGAAGCCCCGGTCGGCCTTGCCCGGGCGCACCCGCCACACCACGCCGGAGTTCTCCTCCAGCACGAGGCCCTTCTCGCTGACCCGGGCGATGCCCCAGTCGGCGATGTACATGTGCCCGTCCGGCCCGAAGGTGACGTCGGACGGGTGCTCCAGCCCGCCGCCGCTGTGGCGTGAGGCCTGCCCCGGCGTGTCGTTGACGATGTAGTCGTCGACCGCGCCGGTGGTGGTGTCAAGCCGCACGACCTTGACCCCTTCGGGCCGGTCGACGGTGCCGGTGGCCGGCGTGAAGTCACCGAAGAGGGCGATGAAGGCCGTGGTGCGCGGGCCCCAGGGGTCTCCCGGTGAGAAGGCGAAGCCGTTGGTCGCCTCGTGGGGCCGGAACTTGGCAAGGGGCCGGGGCGGCGTCTCGGTCGGGTGGTTGGCGATGATGAACCTCGTCGGCGGCTTGTTGGGCACCTGGAACCGCTGGTCGGTGACCGGCACGTCGCAGGCGAAATCCGGCCAGCCGTACCAGCTGCCCTGGTCGATGCGGTACACGCAGTCCCAGGCGTCCTCGATGGGGCGTGAGCCCCGAGCGTCGAAGCCGTGGTTGGTGACGTACAGCGCACCGTCGGGGCCGATCTCCAGGCCGTAGGGGTTGCGCAGCCCCCAGGCCACCACCTCGAGGTTCGACCCGTCCGGGCGGGCCCGCAGCACCGCACCGTTGCACTTCGGGTTGCCGGGGATCCGGGTGCCCGGCGCCAACTCGGTGCCGTACGGGGCGTAGGGGCTGGTCCGCTCCCGCTCCGGGTCGTTGCCGAGGGGGTTCTCGGAGTCGAAGACGGCGTCGGTGAGCACGATGTCGCGGCACGGCACCTCGTGCAGCTGGCGCCGCTTCTCGTCGGTCAGCCAGCCGAACACCGCGTTGTCCGGCCCGACGACGCCGGAGTTGGTCACCGTGCCGATCGACAGGTACAGGAACCCGTCGCGGAACACCATCTGGTTGGCCTGGTGGTCGCCCATGCCGGGCAGCCCGGTGATGATGTTGCGCAGCCGGCCGTCCTCCACCACCGAGACGGTGCCGGCGTGGGCGGCGTAGACGCGGCCCTCGTGGAAGGCGACGGAGGTCAGGGGGATCTGGTCCCCGAAGGCGGCGCCGTCGACCAGCACCGTCTTGCGGCCGTCGGGCTCGATCCGGCTCACCCTGGCGTCGCCGCCGCCGCGGTAGCCGGACTCGGCGATGAGCATCCGTCCCTGGTCGTCGAAGGCCACCATGGTGGGCGCCGCGAGATCCTTGACCACGGCCTCGATCTTGAACCCCTTCGGGACGTCGATGTCCGCGGTGCGGATGGGCCGTGCCTCGGCGCACGCCACGAGCAGGACGACCATCAGCACCGCGGCGCCAGCGAGCCGGCTGCGAGCACCTTGCACCCTGGTTCCCAACGGACCCTCCCAGACGTCGACGTTCTGACTTGGTGGCTCGTGGGAGGAGTTCCACGGAGTGCAACGAGGCGCGCGGCGGCCACCTACGGCTGGCTGCTCAGCCGGCCCAGTCTTACCCACGCCGGCCGCGGAGCCGAAACGCTGTAGCGCCGCTAATCGCATGGCGCCGGTACGGTGGGCCGATGGACTACGTCCGCTGGCAGGACCGGCCCCAGCTGCGCCGGCCCGTGCTCATCGCCGCCTTCGAGGGCTGGAACGACGCCGCCGACGCCGCGTCGAGCGCCGTCCGCTACCTCCGCGACCGCTGGTCGGCCCGGCCCTTCGCCACCATCGACCACGAGGACTTCTACGACTTCACCGCCACCCGCCCCCAGGTGCGCCTGGTCGACGGGCTGACCCGGCGGATCGAGTGGCCGGAGACCGAGCTGTCCTGCGCCGCCCTGCCGGGGACATCACGTGACGTCGTCGTGCTCCTCGGTCACGAGCCCCAGCTCAAGTGGCGGACGTTCACCGAGCAGATCGTGACCGTGGCCACCGACTTGAGGGTGGAGCTCATCGTCATCCTCGGCGCGCTCCTGGCCGACGTGGCCCACAGCCGGCCGGTGCGGGTGACCGGCACGGCGGCCGACGCCGAGCTGGTCCGGCGCCTGGGTCTCGGCCGGTCGACCTACGAGGGCCCCACCGGCATCGTCGGCGTCCTCCACGAGGCCTTCAGCAGGTCACACCTGCCCTCGGCCTCGCTGTGGGCGGCGGTTCCCCACTATGTGGCCGCCACCCCGTCGCCCAAGGCGTCACTGGCCCTGGTGGAGCGGGCCGTCGACCTGCTGTCGACCACCGTCGACCTGGAGGATCTGGCCGTCGCCGCCGACGATTACCAGCGGCAGGTCGACGAGGTGGTGGCCGCCGACGAGGACGTGGTGGCATACGTCCGCCGTCTGGAATCGAGTTCCGACGACGACGACGCCGCCGACATGGAGACGGTCAGCGGGGACACCCTGGTGGCCGAGCTCGAGCGCTACCTTCGCGAGCAGCGGGGCGACTGACCCGTCACCCCTTGACCCCGTAGGCCGCCAAGGTGGCGGCGGCGTCGGGGAAGACGGTGCCCGCCGCCTTCACCAGGTCGGCCTGGCGGGCGATGCGGTGGGCGTTCTGGGCGACGTAGACCCGTAGCGCGCAGTCGACGAGGTCCGCGTCGCCCAAGGCCGCCAGCGCCTGGGCCCCCTGGGTGTAGACGCCGGCGCTGTAGACCTGGGGCTTGTCGGCCCAGAACGTCATCGGTTCTCCGACCATGTTCTTGGCCGCCGGCGGGATGGTCCGCGCCCGGAACGCGGCCAGGCGGTTCTCGACCCGGGCCTCGGCCCAGCTGGCCAGGCCCTCGTCCAGCCACGGGTCGCGGCCCTGGTTGTTGCCGACCAGCCCGTAGAACCACTGGTGGCCGACCTCGTGGCTGGTCACCGCCAGAGTGTTCTGGCCCTGCATGACATGGGCCGGGTACTCGATGCCGCCTCCCAGCTGCGGGGTGATGGCAAAGGAGAACGTGGGCCAGGGATAGGGGCCGAAGCGCTTCCCGAAGTCCTCCATGGCGACGACGATCCGCTCCAGGTAGGCCCGGGGGCCGTCGTTGTCGACCGTGCCCCGGTGGATGCCGACGGTGACCTGCACCGGCTGGGGCGCATTGGCGACGGCGGTGAGCGTCTCGAAGCGGCCGACGGACATGGCCACGTCGCGCATGGCAGTCGCCGTGAACCGTCCGGGCCGGGCAGGGTCGGGCGTGCCACTGGCCAGGACGTCGTAGCCCTCGGGCAGGACGACCGTCAGGTCGAAGTCGGCGGTCGGGGCGGTGGACGCCTCGGCGAACCCGCCGGCCGGCGGATCGGTGGCCCATCCAACCCCGGGCTCCCACGGCAGGATCGGGAAGAACGACCCGAGGCGCATGGCGTCGCCGTTGCGGGAGATCCGGTCGTTGGCCGCCCCCGGCACCCGCAGCTCCCACGGCATGCTGACGTCGACGGCCTGGCCGGCGCGGAACGTCGACCCGGTGCGCACGACGAGTGTCGTGGGGTCGTCGAGGGCGCTGTCGACCGGACGACCGGCGATGGTGACCTGGCCGGTCTCGAGCTTGGCTGCCGCCGGTGCCGTCCTCGGGCCGTTGGGCCACAGCCGGAACACGAGCCGGTCGGTGTCCAGGTCGGGCGTGAAGAGGACCCGCAGCTGGCCGTTCACGGTGCCGCCGGCCGGGTTGACCTCAGCCCGCAGGGTGTACTTCGGCCGGGCGGGGTCGGGCGCGGCGCGCGCCGGGATGGTGGGGCAGGCCGGCGTGGTGGCCGGCGCCAGAGTGGACGTCGTCGTCGGCGCCGGCGCGGTGCCGGGGGTGGTGGAGCTGGAGGCCACGCCGCGGCCGGCGGCCGGCACCGAGTCGCCTGTCGAGCAGGCGGCCAGGGCCAGGGCGATCGCCAGCGGAATCGCCCGCCTCATCATGGGGCAATGCTGCCAGCCGTAGGGTTGCTCCGTGCCGCGCCTCGTGCCCACCTGCGTCTGGAAGGCTTCGCCCGAGCTGCTGCTCCGGCTGGACGAGGCGTTCGGCGAGCCGGTGGACACCTACGTCAACGGGTCACAGGTGTGGCTGCGTGACGACGGGCCGGGTGGTACGGCCCTGGAGTGGCGGCTGCACCCGGTGGCCGGCTACCGCCGGCCGCCCGGCCTGGATACCGAGGCCGTCTTCGACGTCGTGACCGCCGCGCTGGCCACCGGCGAAGACCCGCCTGTGCCCCTCGACCGGTTGTGGGAGGGACTGGAGGCCTTCGCCGCCTACGACGACGAGGTCGAGCCGGCGACGCTGGCCGCGGCGTGCACGGCGTCGCTGGGCCTGGCCCCGGATGCGTCGGGCCTGGCCGACCACGACCTCATCGGCGACCAGTGGGAGCGGTCGCGCGGAGCCACGTCGATCGTGGCCGCCCTGTTGGAGCAGCTGGGCTAGTGCCGCTTGCGACCGAACAGCCGGCGGGGCGGGTCCTGGCCAGGTGGGGACGTAGCCGGCTCCGCCGCCGGCTCGTCGGCGGGCTCGGGCTCGCCGGTGGTCACCGTGACCATGTCGACGGCTTCGGTGGGAGGCCCGCCGTCGTCGTCGGCCGGGGTGGCGGCGAGCACCTCGGGCGCCGGCTCGGCGGCCTCCCCGGTGACGACCACGACATCGGTCTCGGCGTCGGTGGCGACAACGGCGGCCGCGTCGGCGTCGATGACGACCGCCACGTCGGCCTCGGGGCCGGCGTCGAGGACCACGGCGTCGCTCTCGCCGGCGGCCCCGGCTTCTACGACCGTCGTGACCTCGGCTTCGCCGGCGACGACGACCACGGTGTCGTCCTCGGGCTGCCTCTCCGGCTCGCTCTCGGTGGTCGCTGCACCCTCTTCGAGACCGGTGGTCGCTGCTCCCTCATCGAGACCGGAGGTCTGGGTGGCGCCGGCATCGGCCGCCTCGTCGCCGCCCCCCCGCCGGCGCCGGCGCCGGCGCCCGGAGCGCTCCATGTCGAGCACGGGAGCGATCAGCGCCTCTTCGACGACCTCGCCTTCGGCGGCCGGCGCCGGGCCGGGCTCCTCGTAGGCCCGGACCTCCCGCAGGTTCGCCGCCGGTGCCGGCGGCTCGCCGACACCCGCGGGCACCGGCTCCACCAGAGCGCTGTAGATGCGGGCCCAGCGGATCCGGTCGCCCTGGATGCCCATGACGAACACGCCGGCCACCTCGGCGTCCTCGCCGGCGCCGTGCAGCTCGAGCCACACCGTGTCGTCGGCCGCCGCCGAACGCAGGACGGTCAGCCGGAACCCGGGCTCGGCGTCGAAGATGGCCTGCCAGTTGCGGCGCACCTGGTCGGCGCCCCGGAAGTTCCGGCTCGGGTACATGGGCTGGATGCTGTCGAAGTCCGGGTGCAGGCAGGAGTAGACGCCGTCGGCGTCGTGGCGGTTGCAGGCGTTGACGAACCTGGTCACCACGTCCATCGCATCGCCGAGTCCGGCTCGCTTGCGCTTCAACAGGGCCATGTGCACCTCATCATCATCGTGACGGTAGCCCGTCATGGCGGCGCCACGGCGGGTGCCGGGGTCGGTCGAAGACCACGTCGACGATCTCGCCGCGGATCGCCTGGAAGGCCGGGACGCTCCAGCGGGCGGCGCCGGCCAGGGGAGACGGCAGGCCGTCCTCCGCGAACCAGCCGACGTCCGTGCACTCGAGCGGGTGCCGGCGCAGCTCGCCGCCGACGACCCGGCAGTAGAAGACCAGCGAGTACAGCGGCACGGCGGTGAAGCCCAGCCGGAGGCCGTCGAGCACGGCGATCAGCCGAACCGGCTCGACCTCCATGCCGGTCTCCTCGAAGACCTCCTTCACCGCCACCTCCGACGCCGAGTACCCGATGTCGGCCCACCCGGTCGGGTACAGCCACACACCGTTGTCGGCCCGCTGGACCAGCAGGATCTCATTCCGGTCGTTGCCGACCACCGCGCCGACCGCCACTTTGGGCGTGACGTACCCGGCCACGCCGGCGCCGACCTGGCGCATCCACTCCTGCACGAGCGGGCCGGCCTCGACCGTACCGCCGCCGTTGTCGCCGGCGGCGGCCCGGATGTCGGCGGCCACGTGGAGGACCTCCTCGAAGCGCTCCCGCTCGTAGAGGTTGGTGGTGAAGGCCAGGCCGGTCTTTGCGATGCCGGCGAGCGCCTCGCTCCACCGCAGGAGATCCGGAGGTGCCGTCACTGCCGAAACGCTACCCGGCTCATCTGGGACAATGGGCGGGTGGGCGTTCGAGAAGACTGCCGGCACTACTCCAGCCGGTCACTCCGCACCGGCGACACCGTCGACCGTTGCCGGCTCGACGTGGCCCAGACCATGCCCTTCGCCTGCCCGGAGGACTGCCTTTTCTTCGAACCCCGGCCCCTGAGCGACGCCGGCTGGCACCGCCCGCCGGAGCCACCCCGCTAACCGCCATCGTTCTGGTTGCACTTCCCCGCCACTATCGCGGGTAACTGCAACCAGTTCGCTAGGCGAGGAGTTCGTCGATGCGGGCGAAGAAGTCGGAGCGGGGCAGGACCTCGGCGCAGCCGGCGGCCCGCGCCGCGTCCATGACGTCGCGGCTGGTGTGGTTGGCGAAGCCGATCACCTTGGCGTCGAGGCCGGGCAGCACGTCGACGACACCCGGTCGGGTGAGGTCGACGACGACCACTTCGGCGGCGCCTTCGCCGCAGAGGTCGGCCAGGTCCGCGGGGCGGGACACGAAGACGCAGTCGCCGGCGGCGGCGACCTTGGAGCGGTCCATGACGTCGGGGACGTAGGCAACGATTCGGCTCATGGCAGGTGCCTCCGGCGGTGGGCGAGGGCCTTGGCCGCCCCCCACACCAAGCCGGGCTCGGCGAGGGCGGGGTCGACGTCGGTGAAGCTGGCTGGGGACAGATCGTAGAGGTCGCCGGGCTCCAACCTCTCCCGGAAGGGGTCGCGCTCGACCGGCGGCACGCCGGCGCCCCGCAGTACCTCGGTCGGGTACCGGACCGCGGCCCGTAGCAGCGACAACGGCGTGGTCCACTGCTCGTCGATGTCGGCGGCGAGCAAGGCTCGCACCTGGGCGCCCACCTCGCCGGCGGCCCGGCGCCCCGCCTCCCGTGCCGCTTCGGCGGTGCCGGCGTCGGGTGCCTCGCCCGTCCAGGCCACGATGATCCGCGTCACCGACCGCTCCACCCAGCCGGGCAGCGCGACCTCGACAGCGTCGGCCAGCGCCGTAGCATGCGGCTCCACCGGCCCATCGTAGGGAGCGACCTCGGATGACCGCCCGCCCCCAGCCCATCCCGCCCGGACCGGGCCAGGAATCGGTGTGGGACTATCCCCGGCCGCCGCGGGTGGAGCCCTGCCGCAGCCAGGTGGAGGTCGTCTTCGCCGGCGTGACCATCGCCGTGACCCTGGCGTCGTACCGGGTGCTGGAGACCAGCCACCCGCCGAACTACTACTTCCCGCCCGACAGCGTGATCCCGGGCATCTTCCGGGGATCGATCAAGACCACCTGGTGCGAGTGGAAGGGGGAAGCCCGCTACTACTCGTTGGTGCACCGGGGGAAGGCGGTGGCCGACGCCGTCTGGTACTACCCCGACCCCCTGCCCGGCTACGAGGCCATCGCCGGCTACTACGCCTTCTACCCGGCGCTGATGGAGGCGTGCATCGTGGACACCGAAGTCGTCCTGCCCCAGCCCGGTGGCTTCTACGGCGGCTGGATCACCCACGGCCTCGTCGGCCCGTTCAAAGGCGAACCCGGCTCGATGGGCTGGTGAGTCAGGGGGCGATCTCGTCGAGGGGGCGGCCGACGAGCTCGGCGGGGACCCGGTCGACGGTGCACGTCATCCGGATACGGCCGGGGAGGATCTCGGCGTCGGCCACGCAGGGCAGCAGCGGGATGCGGGGAATGCGCAGCGCCGGCACGTTGAAGCCTGACACCGACAGCCGGAGCCGGTTGTCGTCCACGGAGGCGGTGGCGGTGATCGTCTGGCCGGCGACCCGGACCCTCGCCCGGCCCGACTCCAGGGTCACCGGGAACCCGAGCCGCTCGGACAGCTGCTCGGCCGTCACCTCCGCCGTGGCCGTCCCCCGGTCGAGGTCGTTGAGCACCACCTTCTGCTCGGAGAACAGGCGCTCGCGGTCGAGGGTCACGCCGTGGAGGTCGAGCGCCACCCGGGCCAGGGTCAGCTCCTCGACGGCCACCTCCGAAGCGGCGACCCGGATGCGGGAGACGTCACCGGCCGTGAGCAGCCGGGCGAGGAAGGGGAACGAGTCGATGCGGGCCGAAGTCTCCCCCGCCGGCCCGGCGGCGATGACCACCCGGTCGCGTATCTGCGACTCGGCGACGGCCCGAGCGCCGACGTCCGCCGCCACCAACACGCCGGCGACGAACGCCAGCACCAGGAGCTTGCGCAGGAGGGCTACCCGCTCAGCTCTCGACGACGTCGCCGAGGCGGTCCACGGCCACCCCGGCGTCGACCAGCCAGGAGAGCGCCTTCTCCACCGACTCCCGCTCGCCGGCCAGCTCGCAGACGATCCAGCCGACGTCGTCGGTGATGTTGGCCCGCCGGATGTTGGGTAGGACGTCGAACTCACGGACGAGGCGGCCCATCAGTGGCTGCTTGATGAGCTGCTCGGGGAACGTGAGCTTGACCCGCAGGTTCGTCACGGCCCCGAGCATGACCACCAAACCGGGCCGGCGTCCAGATCCGTACAGAGGAATATCATGTCCTGCAGCTGACTTGATACATACGCGCTCAACTTAGCTATGCTCTGCTGCAACGGAACTCCGCCAGCGTCCGTCCAGATCGTTCTCGGGAGGAAGATCCCATGCCCAAGGCCGTAGGTATCGATCTCGGTACCACCAACTCGGTCGTCTCCGTCCTGGAGGCGGGTGAGCCCACCGTCATCCCCAACGCCGAGGGTGGCCGCACGACGCCTTCCGTCGTCGGCTTCTCCAAGACCGGCGAGGTGCTCGTCGGCGAGGTGGCCAAGCGCCAGGCCATCACCAACCCCGACCGCACCATCCGCTCGGTCAAGCGCCACATGGGGACCAACTGGAACATCACCATCGACAAGAAGAAGTACAAGGCCCAGGAGATCTCCGCCCGGATCCTCCAGAAGCTGAAGCGTGACGCCGAGGCCTACCTGGGCGACACCGTCACCGAGGCGGTCATCACCGTGCCGGCGTACTTCGACGACGCCCAGCGCCAGGCCACCAAGGAGGCGGGCGCCATCGCCGGCCTCGACGTGCTGCGCATCATCAACGAGCCCACCGCCGCCGCCCTGGCCTACGGGCTCGACAAGGAGGGCGCCGAGCAGACCATCGTCGTCTTCGACCTGGGCGGCGGCACCTTCGACGTCTCCATCCTCGAGATCGGCGAGGGCGTCTTCGAGGTCAAGTCCACCAGCGGCGACACCCACCTGGGCGGCGACGACTGGGACCAGAAGGTCATGGACTGGCTGGTCCAGGAGTTCAAGGGCGACCACGGCGTCGACCTGGGCAAGGACAAGATGGCCCTCCAGCGCCTCAAGGAGGCGGCGGAGAAGGCCAAGATCGAGCTCTCCACCACCCAGGAGACCCAGATCAACCTGCCGTTCGTCACCGCGTCCGACGCCGGCCCCCTGCACCTCGACTACAAGCTCACCCGGGCCCACTTCCAGGAGCTGACCTCCGATCTGGTCGAGAAGTGCCGCGGCCCGTTCGAGCGGGCCATGAAGGACGCCGGCTTCACCGGCGCCGACATCCAGCACGTCATCCTGGTGGGCGGCTCCAGCCGGATGCCGGCCATCCAGGACCTGGTCAAGTCCATGACCGGCAAGGACCCCCACAAGGGCGTCAACCCCGACGAGGTGGTGGCCGTCGGTGCTGCGGTGCAGGCCGGTGTGCTGAAGGGCGACGTCAAGGACGTCCTCCTCCTCGACGTCACCCCCCTGTCGCTGGGTATCGAGACCCGCGGCGGCATCATGACCAAGCTGATCGAGCGCAACACCACCATCCCCACCCGCCGTACCGAGGTGTTCACCACCGCCGAGGACATGCAGCCTTCGGTGGAGATCCACGTCCTGCAGGGCGAACGGGAGATGGCCTCGTTCAACAAGACCCTGGGCAAGTTCCAGCTCGTCGGCCTGCCGCCGGCGCCCCGGGGCATCCCCCAGATCGAGGTCACCTTCGACATCGACGCCAACGGCATCGTCCACGTGTCGGCCAAGGACCGGGCCACCAACAAGGAGCAGTCGATGACCATCACCGGTCAGTCGGCGCTCAACAAGGACGAGATCAACCGGATGATCCGCGACGCCGAGGCCCACGCCGAGGAGGACGCCCAGCGCCGGGAGGAGGCCGAGACCCGCAACCAGGGCGACACCCTCGTCTACCAGACCGAGCGGATGATCCGCGAGCACGGCGAGCGCATGTCCGAGGACGAGAAGGACCGGCTGCAGTCGGCGGTCAAGAACCTCAAGGGCTCGTTGAAGGGCAATGATCTGGGCGCCATCCGCGAGGACACCGAGGCGCTGATGACCGTCAACCAGACGATCACCACCCGCCTGTACTCCGAGGCCGCGGCCGACGGAGCCGGAGACGGCAGCGTCGGCGACTTCGACGTCGATGACGAGGTCGTGGACGCCGAGATCGTCGACGAGCGGTAGGCACCGTGTCGGACACCCCCACTTCCGAGCAGGAGCAGGCGACATCGTCGTCCGCGCCGACGGCGCCGGCCGCGGCCCGGCCGGATCCTGCTCCCGAGGAGTCGCCGCCGGAGGCACCGGCCGCCCTCGATCGGGACGCGGAGATCGAGCAGGAGGACCTGGAGATCTCCGATCTCGAGGCTCAACTGCTCGACGACATGGACCGGCTCCAGTCCGAGCGCAACGACTACCTCGACCAGCTCCTGCGCACCCGGGCCGACTTCGACAACTACCGCAAGCGCATCGTCAAGCAGCAGTCCGAGCACGAGCTGCGGGCGGCGGAGGCGCTGGTCGAGAAGCTGCTGGAGCCCCTCGACACCATCGACCTGGCCGTCACCCACGGCCAGGGGTTCGAGCAGGCTCGCGACATGCTCCTCAACGCCCTCACCAAGGAGGGCCTCGAGCGCATCGACCCGGTCGGCAAGCCCTTCGATCCCAACGAGGCCGACGCCGTAGCCCACGAGGACGGCGACGGCGGGCCGGTCGTGGCCGAGGTCCTCCGCCCCGGCTACCGCTGGAAGGGGCGGGTCATCCGGCCCGCCATGGTGAAGGTGCGAGGCTAGAGGCGACGGCATGGCCCCGCAGCGGGAGTGGTTCGAGAAGGACTACTACAAGGTGCTCGGGGTGCCGCAGTCGGCGACCGAGAACGAGATCCGGCGCGCCTACCGGAAGCTGGCCAAGGAGAACCACCCCGACGCCCACCCCGGCAAGGAGGAGCGGTTCAAGGAGATCTCCGCCGCCTACGACGTGCTGTCCGAGCCGGCCAAGCGCAAGGAGTACGACGAGATCCGCCGGCTCGGGCCCATGGCCGGCGCCGGCTTCCCGGGGGGCGCGGGCGGTGCCGGGGGTGCCGGAGGTGCCGGCGGCCCCGGCTTCACCAACATCCGCACCGACAACCTGGGTGACCTGTTCGGTGACCTCCTCGGCCGCTTCGGCGCCGGCGGGGCCGGCGGCGCCGGCGGCGCCGGCGGCGCCCGCACCCGCACCACGGCGTCGCCGGGCCAGCGGGGCGACGACGTCGAGGCCGAGCTGCACCTGTCGTTCCTCGACGCCCTCAACGGCGTGACCACCACGGTCAACGTGACCACCGAGGCGACGTGCAGCACCTGCCACGGCAGCGGTGCGGCCCCGGGGACGTCGCCCATCGTCTGCTCCCGCTGCGGCGGGCGAGGGGTCACCTCGGAGAACCAGGGCCCCTTCTCCTTCAGCCGGGCCTGTCCCCAGTGCGCCGGGCGGGGCATGACGGTGGAGAGCCCGTGCCCTACCTGCCGGGGTACCGGCGTGGAGAACCGGCCCCGCCAGGTGAAGGTCCGCATCCCGGCCGGCGTGGACGACGGCCAGCGCATCCGGGTCAAGGGCCGGGGGACCCCCGGTCGGGCCGGCGGGCCGGCGGGCGACCTGTGGGTCACCGTGCGGGTGGCGCCCCACAACCTGTTCGGTCGCAAGGGCCGCAACCTCACCCTGACCTTGCCCATCACCTTCGCCGAGGCCGCCCTGGGAGCGGAGATCACCGTGCCCACCCTCGAGGGCACCGTCGTCCTGCGGGTGCCGCCGGGCACCCGTAGTGGCAGAACGTTTCGGGTCAAGGGCCGTGGCGTGATCGACGAGAAGGGGGCCGGCGACCTGCTGGTGTCCGTCGAGGTGGCCGTCCCCACCAAGCTGTCGGCGGCCGAGCGCGAGGCCATCGAAGCGCTGGCCACTGCGTCCACCGACTCACCGCGCACCCACCTGGGAGTGTGAGATGGCTGCAGCTGCGAACAGACCCTCCACGTCAACTTCGGCCGACCGGGGCGTCTATGTCATCTCCGTGGCAGCCGAGTTGGCCGGCGTGCATCCGCAGACCCTTCGCATCTACGAGCGCCGGGGGCTGCTCGATCCCGCCCGCACGGGAGGTGGGAGCCGGCGCTACAGCCAGCGTGACATCGACCGGTTGCGGCGCATCCATGAGCTCACCGAGGCGGGGCTCAACCTGGCCGGCGTCAAGGCCGTCATGGAGCTGGAGGACGAGGTCGCCCGCCTGCGCCGGCAGCTCAACGATGTCGTGGTCGAAGCCCGTGAGGCGGTGGAGCGCGTGCACCGCCAGTACCGGCGGGAGCTGGTGCCCGTGAAGCAGACGCCGGCCCCCTACACCAAGCCCCGCCGCTGAAGAGTTCCCTCCGGCCCCTTCATATGAGAGAGGATCAGGGGATGCGCAGAACGGGTCTACCCCGACGCGCCGTCGTGTTGGTCCTTTCCGGGCTGGTGGTGGCCTCGGTCACCGCCGCCACCGCCACCGTCCTGCGACGGCCGGCCGCCCCGGCGGTCGCCCCCTCGCCGGCGCACGACGTGCTCGCCCCCGTCCCCATAACCTTCGAGGCGGCCGACGGCGGCTTCGTCTCCCAGGGCCCCGGCTACTCCTTCGCCCTGACGCCGGCCGGCGCGGTCGTCGGCGTGCGCGACGGCACATTCGGCCTCCGCCCCGCCGGACCCCTGGCCAACCCCTCCGCCGAGCTCGTTCCCGGAGACCCTCTGGGCGCCACCGTCAGCCGGATCACCGGCAACGACCCCAGCCGGTGGCGGACAGGCGCCCCCACCTACACCCGGGTGTCGGCCCAGCAGGTGTGGCCGGGCGTCGACATGGTCTGGCACGGTGACCAGCACCGGCTTCAGCACGACATGGTGGTGGCACCGGGGGTCGACCCGTCCGTCGTCGCCTTCGACGTCGACGGTGCCCGCTCCCTCACCGTGGACGGCGCCGGCGACCTCGTGCTCGACCTCCACCCGAACGGCGCCGGCCCGTCGACCACCCGCCTGGCCCGCCCCGTCCTGTACCAGGACGTGGCCGGCGCCCGCCGTTTCGTCGACGGGGCGTTCGCCGTGCGCGGCCCGTCGCAGGTGGGCTTCACCGTCGGTGCCTACGACCCGAGTCTGCCCCTGGTGATCGACCCCACCCTCCTCACCTCGACGCTCCTCGGCGGCGCCGGCTCCGACGCCGGGTACGCCATCGCCGTCGACACCCAGGGCAACACCTACGTGGTCGGCACCACGGAGTCGGCCGACTTCCCCACCAGCGCTCCCCTGCAGACGACCCTCTCGGGAGGGGCCGGCGTGGCCTCGGCCGACGTGTTCGTCACCAAGATGAGCCCTGACGGCGCCAGGATGATCTGGTCCACCTACCTGGGCGGAGGCGGGCGCGACACCGGGTACGCGATCGCGGTGGCGGGCGACGGGTCGGTGTATGTGAGCGGCGTCACCGAGTCGCCCGATTTCCCCATGGCCCGGGGCGCCCAGACCACCTACGGCGGAGGCACGAGCGACGGCTTCGTCGCCCGCATCGCCGCCAACGGCAGCGGCATCGAGTGGTCGAGCTTCATCGGAGGCGGCGGGACCGACCGGGCCAGAGGGCTGGCCATCGACGCCACCGGGAACGCCTATGTCACCGGATCCACCAACTCGGACAACTTCCCGTCGGTCAACGCACAGCAGCCCGGACCGTTCCGCCCGGAGGACCTCGACGCCTTCGTCGCCAAGTTCCCCGCCACCGGTGCGCCGCTCACCTACTCGACCCGGCTCGGGGGCGGCAACGACGATCGGGGACTGGCCATCGCCGTCGACGCCCAGGGGGCGGCGTACGTCACCGGCGAGACGCTCTCGCCCGGGTTTCCCACCGTCCGGCCCATCCAGGCCAGCTCGGGCGGCAGCGCCACCGGGGTGGCCGGCGCCTTCGCCGACGCCTTCGTGACCAAGTACAACCCCAACGGCAGCGCCCTCGTCTACTCCACCTTCCTCGGTGGCAGCGACTTCGACCAGGGCACCGCCATCACCGTCGACGCCCAGGGCGCGGCCTACGTCGCCGGCAACACCAACTCGCCGAACTTCCCCACCGCCGGCCCCCTGCAAGCGACGAAGGGCAACGACCCCGACGCGTTCGTCACCAAGATCGACCCCCAAGGCTCGGCATGGGTGTACTCCACCTACATCGGCGGCGACGGGGCCGACGGCGCCAACGGGATCGCCGTCGACCGGACCGGCAGCGCCCACATCGTCGGCACGACCGGGTCGGGCAATCTGGTCATGGTCAAGCCGACGCAGGCCACCAAGAGCGGTGGCGACGACGCCTTCGTGCTCAAGCTGGACTCCACGGGCAGGGGCCCGTTGTTCTCCACCTTCCTCGGCGGCCGGGAGACCGACGCCGGCATGGGCATCGCCCTCACCGGCCAAGGCGTGGCCCGGGTGCTGGGGCTCACCGCGTCGGCGGACTTCCCGTCGGTCAGGCCGGTCGAGGGCGCCAGGCCGCCGGCGGCGGGCGACGCCTTCGTGGCCTCCATCGAGGTGATCGACGCGGCGGCGCCCACGCCGACGACGACGGCACAGGCCGCGCCCGCGGCCTCGGCGTCGTCCGACGACGCCCACGACCGCCGGGTGCGGACCTACGGCCTGATCTTCCTCGTCCTGCTGCTCACCGCCGTGGCCCAGACCATGTACCTCCGCCGGCGGACGCCGGCGAGGGTGGTCGGGCGGGGGTCCGGACCGCGCCCGCCGTCCCGGCCGGCGCCGGCGCCGAAGCGGCCGGCGGCGGAGCGGCCGGCCGCCTCGGCGGGAGTGCAGGTGCTGGAGAAGGCGGCGACCGGGGGGGCGGCGAAGACCGGCTCCGCGTCCACCCGCACGCCAAAGGCACGGGGCGGACCGAAGGGCACCCAAGCGCAGAAGAAGGCGGCGGCAGCCAAGAAGGCCGCCGACCGCCTGGCCCGGAAGGAGCAGGCCGCCGCCGCGGCCGCCGCCGGCGCCGCGACCGAGCCCGCGCCCACGCCGGCGGCCACCGAGGCCCCCGCCGGCGTGGCGGCCGGCGGTTCGGATGAGAGCGGCGGCGCCGACGACGGCGGCCGGCGCGCCGGGGCCCCGCCGGCGCCACCGAAGGCGAAGCCCCACGCGCCGGCCATCGCCTCGTTGCTGGAGGAGGACCTGTGGGCGCCCGAGCCGGCCGACGAGGCCGCGGCGGCGCCCGGCGGCGCGCCGGCGGCGCGGGAAGCGGCGCCGGCCACCACGGACGACACCCGGGCGGTGCCCGAGTGGGCGCCCTTCGACACGGGATCGACGCCGGCGGTGGCCGGCGGCGCACCGCCTGCGGCGCCGCCGCCCCCGCCCAGCGTGCCCATCCCGCCGGTCCCCGCCGAGGAGCTGTCGTTCTGGGACCTCTTCCCGGAGGACCTCCCGCCGGCGCGGCCCGCTTCCGTGCCCGTCGACGATGTGGTCGACCATCTCGCCCTGCCGGAGGGCCCGGAGAGCGCCGCCGAGCGCTTGGCCGGCCCCGGCGAGGCGGCGCCCGCGCCCGCGCCCGAGCCGCCGCCGGTCGCGCCGGTCGCGCCGGTCGCGCCGGTCGCGCCGGTGGAGGCCGTCGAGGCCGGCGAGGCCGTCGAGGCCGTCGAGGCCGGCGAGGCCGGGAAGCCGGTCCCCGCCGAGGCTCCGGCCCCGCCGGAGCCGGCTCGGCCGCCCCGCTCGCCGGAAGCGGAGATCGTCATCGCCGAGCTGCTCGACGGCCCGCCTCCGACCGGTCCGCGGGTGGGCGTGGGCTCGCAGTGGGCGCCACGGCCCGAGGAAGAGTTCTTCATCGAGGACCTGCTGGTCGAGCCACCGGGCGAGGAGGGCCCGGCCGCCGGGGAGGGCCCGGACGCCGGCGACGGTCTCGCCGCCGCCACCGGGCCGGGCCCGGACCAGGCCCGGATCGCCGCCGACCGGGCCCGCCGCCGCCGCTCCCGCCGCCGCCCGCCCGGCGGGGGCTGAGAATGCCCCTGTACCCGGGCCGGTAACGGGAATCGTCCACGGCCGGCGAAGGTTGAGTAAGTAGTTATCAACTTTCTTGATGTGAGGTAGACGACGACCATGCCCCTCGACCCCAACCGCTGGACCCAGAAGACCCAGGAAGCGCTCGCCAGCGCCATCGACCTGGCCCGCCGGCGCAGCCACGCCGAGGTCACCCCCGAGCACCTGCTCGCCGCCCTGCTGGCCCAGGAGGACGGCGTCGTCCTTCCCACCCTGGCCCGCGCCGGCGTCGCCGCCCCCGCCCTCCGCCAGGAGGTCGAGAACACCCTGTCCCGCCTGGCCCAGGCCTACGGCGGCGGCGAGCCCCGCCTGTCCCGCGAGACCAGGGACGTCATGGACGCCGCCGAGGCGGAGCGCACCCAGTTCGGCGACGAGTACCTCTCCACCGAGCACATCCTGCTGGCCCTGGCCGGACCAGCCGGAGCCGCCCAAGGCAGCGCCCTCGTCGGCGTGCCGCGTGACGAGCTGCTGGCCGTTCTGCGCGACATCCGGGGCAGCCACCGCGTCACCAGCCAGAACCCCGAGGACACCTACCAGGCCCTGGAGCGCTTCGGCCGCGACCTGACCCAGGCCGCCCAGGAGGGCAAGCTCGACCCGGTCATCGGCCGCGACGAGGAGATCCGCCGTGTCATCCAGGTCCTGAGCCGGCGCACCAAGAACAACCCCGTCCTCATCGGCGAGCCCGGCGTGGGCAAGACCGCCATCGTGGAGGGCCTGGCCCGCCGCGTCGCCGAGGGCGACGTCCCCGAGTCCCTCAAGGGCCGGCGCATCGTCGCCCTGGACCTGGGCTCCATGGTCGCCGGCGCCAAGTACCGGGGCGAGTTCGAGGAGCGGCTGAAGGCCGTCCTCAAGGAGATCACCGACGCCGCCGGCCAGGTCA